>Ga0182741_1000553_pt1 | contig 55401 bp, 53 predicted proteins | sample eDN5th37CBELigOP_FD_128874 | JGI IMG/M metagenome (GOLD analysis project Ga0182741, IMG submission 128874) | Enriched Organic Plus compost microbial communities from Emeryville, California, USA - eDNA 5th pass 37_C BE-Lig OP (version 2) (version 2) ... | reverse complement strand
CTCGCGACCCAGAACCCGATCGAGCAGGAGGGCACCTATCCGCTCCCCGAGGCCCAGCTCGACCGCTTCCTCCTGGAGATCGACGTGGGCTATCCGGACCGGGATGCGGAACGGCGCATCCTGATCGAGACCACCGGTGCCGAGGAGCGCAAGCCCGCCGCCGTGATGGACGCGGAAGCGCTGATGAACGCGCAGCGCCTCGTGCGCCGCCTGCCGGTCGGCAACAGCGTCGTCGACGCGATCCTCGACCTCGTGCGCGCCGCGCGGCCCGGGAGCGATTCCATCGAGGGCATCACCGACAAGCTGCTCTGGGGGCCCGGCCCCCGCGCCTCCCAATCCCTGATGCTGGCCGTGCGCGCCCGCGCCCTCATCGAGGGCCGCGTCGCCCCCTCGATCGCCGACGTGGTCGCCCTGGCCGAGCCGGTGCTGAAGCACCGCATGGCCCTGACCTTCGCGGCCCGCGCGGACGGCGAGACGGTCACGGGGGTCATCGGCCGCCTGACGGCGCGGCTGGCCGGTTAGGATTCCCGTCATGGCCCGTGTCCGGGTTCTCCCCGAGACCGCCCGCGTTCCCGGCCGCCACGAGACCGAGGCGGCCCTCGATCTCGCGCACCGGATGCCCCGCCTCGTGCTGGAGGCCCGCCGTGTCGCGGCGAATCTCTCCCACGGGATGCACGGGCGCCGCCGTGCCGGCATCGGCGAGACCTTCTGGCAGTTCCGCCCCTTCGTGACCGGCGAGGCGGCCCAGCGCATCGACTGGCGTCGCTCGGGCCGGGACGACCGGCTCTACGTGCGCGAGCGCGAATGGGAGGCGGCTCAGAACATCTGGTTCTGGATCGATCGCTCCGCCTCCATGGCCTTTGTCTCGGACCTGGCGCGGGCCACCAAGGCCGAACGGGCGATCGTGCTCGGCCTCGCGCTTGCCGACGCCTTCGTGGAAGGCGGCGAGCGGGCCGGCCTGCTCGGCCTCATGCCACCCCGGGCGACCGCTCGGATCGCCGAGGCCATGGCCGAGGCCCTGGTGATGGACCGTTCCTCCCTGGATGACGACCTGCCGCCGCGGGCGCCGATCCCCACCATGGACGAGGCGATCCTGATCGGCGATTTCCTGAGTCCTCCGACCGAGATCGCAACGGCCGTCGAGGCCATTTCGAGCCGAGGCTGTCGCGGCCATCTGGTGATGATCGTGGACCCGGTCGAGGAGACCTTTCCGTTCGAGGGGCAGGCTGTCCTACACGACCTCGAGGACGGGATTTCCTTACGCATCGGCGACGCCGCCTCCTGGGGCGAAGCCTACCGGGAGCGCATGAAGCTGCACCGAGGCAACCTGGAGGATCTGGCGCGGCGCCGGGGCTGGACCTTCACGGTCCACCGCACCGACCGCCCGGCGAGCGAGGCGGCCTTGCGTCTCATCACCCTCGTGGCCGCTTCGCGCGGCGCCGGCGGCGGGCGGCGCTAGACCATGCTGGGCCTCCCCCTCACATTCGCCGCCCCCCTGGTTCTGATCGCACTCGCGGCCCTGCCGGCGATCTGGCTCCTCCTGCGCATCACGCCGCCGCAGCCGAAGCGGGTGGACTTCCCGCCGCTCAGGATCATGGCGGACCTGCGGCCGGAGCAGGAAACGCCCGCCCGCACGCCCTGGTGGCTCCTGCTCCTGCGGCTTCTGCTGGCGGCGATCCTTATCCTGGCGGCCGCGGGCCCGATCTGGAACCCGCTGGCCGAGGGCAGCAGCCGCGCGCCCCTGCTCCTTCTCGTCGACAACGGCTTCGCGGCCGCGCATGACTGGCGCGACCGGATGAACCTGGCGGCTGGGCGGATCGAGGCGGCCGAACGCGAGGGCCGGGTCGTTGCCGTCGCGGCCACGGCCGGCGAGCCCCAGGATCTTCAGTCCATGAGCCCTGCGGCCGCCCTGGAGCGCCTGCGCACCTTCAAGCCCCTGCCGCACATGCCCGACCGCCGGGCCCATCTCGATTCCATTCGCCGTTACCTGGAATCGACGCCCGATGCGGAGATCGTCTGGATCAGCGACGGCGTCGCGGGCGTCGAGGGGCAGGACTTCATCCAGGGGCTTGCCCCCCTGACCGAGAACCGACAGATCATCGTCCTCAAGGCGGAGCGCTCCCCTGCCCTCGCGCTGGCGGGAATCGCCAATACGGGCGGCCAGCTCGCCACCACGGTGATCAGGGCGGAGCCCAACGGCCGCGATGCCGGCATCGTCCGCGCCCTCGACCTGAAGAACCTTCCCCTGGCGGATGGCCGTTTCGCGTTCCCGGCCGATGCTACCGAAACCACCGCAACCTTCGAAGTGCCCACCGAAATCCGCAACGACATCGCCAGAATCGAGATCCTGGGCGAGAACGCGGCCGGGGCCGTCACGCTCCTGGACGAGCGCGGCAAGCGCAGGCGGGTCGGGCTCGTCTTCGGCGGAACGGTGGACCAGGCGCAGCCGCTCCTGTCGCCCATCTATTACGTTGAGAGGGCTCTCTCGCCCTATGCGGAGATCCGGCAGGGCCGCGGCGGCGTGACGGACGCCATCGACCAGCTGCTCGACGAGCAGGTCTCGATCCTCGTCCTGGCCGATGTCGGCGGGCTCGACCGGGAGGCTGAGGCGCGGGTGAGCGCCTTCGTGGAAAGCGGCGGCCTTCTCCTGCGCTTCGCCGGGTCGCGCCTCGCGGCGGGTAACGACGATCTCGTCCCGGTCCATCTGCGGCGCGGCGGGCGCACCCTCGGCGGCACCCTGTCCTGGGACACGCCCAAGACCTTCGCGCCCTTCACGCGCGAGAGCCCCTTCTTCGGCCTGACGGTGCCGGAGGAGATCGGCATCCGCCGGCAGATCCTGGCGGAGCCCGAGGGAGACCTGCCGGCCAAGACCTGGGCGGCCCTCGAAGACGGGACGCCTATCGTGACGGCGGACAAGCGGGGCGACGGCCTCATCGTGCTCTTCCACGTCACGGCCGACACCACCTGGTCGAACCTGCCCCTGTCCGGTCTCTTCGTGGACATGCTGCGCCGGATCACGGCCCTGGCGGGTTCCCCGCGCGACGCCAGTCCCGAATCCCGCAATGCCGAGAACCAGACCGTCGCGCCGCGCCTGACCCTCGACGGCTTCGGCGTCTTCTCGTCGCCGCCTCCGACCGCCCGGGCGGTCATGCGCGGCCACGCGGAACGGGCCAGCGCCGAACACCCGCCCGGCTTCTACGGCCCCGTGGATTCGAGCCTCGCGGTCAACACCCTTCTCCCGGATGACCGCCTCGCACCCCTCGACTATGCGCCCCTGCGGGCGCGCATCGCGCCGCTCGAAGGGGCCAGGACCATCGATCTGCGAGCGCCCCTGTTCAGCCTCGCGCTCGCCCTGCTCCTCATCGATACCCTGGCATCGCTCTGGCTCGGCGGCCATCTCGCCAACCTGTTCGGACGGATGCGCCGGGCCGGCGCGGGTGCCGGCGCCGCGATCCTGCTGGCAACCCTGTTTGCCGCCGCTCTCCCGTCGGATGCGCGCGCCCAGGGCGCCCCGCCGGAAAGCCGTCCGCCCCAGAGCCAGGGAGCCCTGAGTCAGGAGAGCCGGGCCTCCGCCCTTGTGACCCGCCTTGCCTACGTGATCACCGGGGACGAGCAGATCGACGAGACCAGCAAGGCAGGCCTCCTCGGTCTCTCACAGGTGCTGACCATGCGCACCGCCTTCCAGCCGGGGGATCCGATCGGCGTCGATCCGGCGCGGGACGAGCTGGCCTTCTACCCGCTCCTCTACTGGCCGATCGTGGCGACGCGGCCAATCCCGAGCGAAGCGGCGATCCGGCGCCTCGACGCCTTCATGAAGAGCGGCGGCACGGTGATCTTCGACACCCGCGATGCTTTCGGCGCCCGCCCGGACGGCGCCATGAGCGCCGAGGGGCAATATCTGCGCCGGATGCTGGCGGGCCTCGACGTTCCCGAGCTGGAGCCGGTGCCGTCGGACCATGTTCTGACGAAGACCTTCTATATCCTCGACGACTTCCCCGGGCGCTACGCCACGGGCCAGACCTGGGTGGAGGCCCTGCCGCCACCGACCGAGGACACGGCCAACCGTCCGGCACGATCCGGCGACGGGGTGTCGCCGATCATCATCACGTCCAACGATCTCGCGGCCGCCTGGGCGGTCGGGCCGCGGGGGGAGGCTCTCTTTCCGGTCGTCGGCAGCGACCAGCAGCGCCAGAGGGAGCTGTCCTTCCGCAGCGGCATCAACCTCGTCATGTACGCCCTCACGGGCAACTACAAGGCCGACCAGGTCCACGTACCGGCCCTGCTCGAACGCCTGGGGCAATAGGAGTAGGATAAAGCTTTGCTCTCCTTGAGTTTCACCCCGCTCGTCCCCGTGCCGGTCCTCTGGGCCGTCGGCGCGGTCGCGGCCGTGCTGGCGGTTCTCGCGGTCGTGTCCCGGGGGCCGGTCGCCCTGTTGCGGGCGCTCGCCCTTGCGCTCGTCCTTCTGGCCCTCGCCAACCCGGCCCTCGTCCAGGAGGAGCGGGAGAAGGTGAAGGACATCGTCGCGGTGGTCGTCGACCGCACCACGTCGCAGACCCTCGGCGACCGGCAGGCCATGACCGACCGGGTCCGCCAGGAACTCGAGCGCCGCTTCGGCTCTCTCCAGGACGTGGAGCCCCGCTATATCGAGGCGACAGACGGCACGGGCGATGACGGGACGCGCCTGTTCGCGGCCCTCTCCAACGGGCTCGCAGACGTTCCGCCGGACCGGCTGGCGGGCGCCATCCTGGTGACCGACGGGGTGGTGCACGACATTCCGCCCAACATCGAGAGCCTCGGCTTCAAGGCGCCCCTGCATGTGCTCGTGACCGGGCGTCCCGACGAGCGTGACCGGCAGATCAAGCTCCTGGAGGCGCCGCGCTTCGGAATCGTCGGCAAGGACCAGACCATCCGGGCCGTCGTGATGGAGCGGGGCGGCACCGGCTCGGCCCTCGTCACGGTCCGCCGGGACGGACAGGAATTCGCCCGCCAGCAGGTGCGCACGGATGTTCCCTTCTCGCTTAACGTGCGCATCGAGCACGGGGGCGCGAACGTGGTCGAGCTCGAAGTCGAGGGCCTGCCCGACGAGCTGACCCAGGCCAACAACCGCGCGGTCATTCCGATCGAGGGAATCCGCGAGAAGCTGCGGGTGCTCCTGGTCTCGGGCGAGCCCAATCCGGGCGAGCGAACCTGGCGCAACCTGCTCAAGTCCGACGCGAATGTGGACCTCGTGCATTTCACGATCCTGCGGCCGCCCGAGAAGCAGGACGGGACGCCGATCAACGAATTGTCCCTGATCGCCTTCCCGACCCGGGAGCTGTTCCAGCAGAAGATCAAGGAATTCGACCTCATCATCTTCGACCGCTACGCCAACCAGAGCGTCCTGCCCTCGAGCTATTTCGAGAACATCGTGCGCTACGTGCGCGAGGGCGGTGCCGTGCTGGTGGCAGCCGGTCCGGAATTCGCGGGCTTCGGCAGCCTGGCCCAGACCCGCCTCGCGCCGGTCATTCCGGGCGTGCCCGATGGGCGCATTCTCGAAGAGCCCTTCCGGGCGCGCATCACCGGAACGGGCGCGCGCCACCCGGTTACCCGGGACCTGCCCGGCTCGGAGGCGAACCCGCCTGCCTGGGGCGAGTGGCTGCGCACCATCGGCTCGCAGGTCAATATGGGCAGCACCGTCATGTCGGGCGCGGAGGACCTGCCGCTCCTCGTCCTCAACCGGGAGGAGAAGGGGCGCGTCGCCCTGCTTCTCTCCGACCATGCCTGGCTCTGGGCCCGCGGCTTCGAGGGCGGCGGCCCCCATCTCGACCTGCTGCGCCGCCTCGCCCACTGGCTCATGAAGGAGCCGGCCCTGGAGGAAGAGGCCCTGCGCGCCAGCGCGGCCGGGCGCGATATCCGCATCGAGCGCCAGACCATGAAGGACACGGCCGACCCGGTGACCCTGAAGGCTCCGAGCGGCGCGGAAAACAGCGTCCCGCTCACCGAGACGCGGCCGGGCCTGTTCACCGCCCAGGTGACGAGCCGGGAGCTCGGGCTTCACACGGTCCGCTCGGGCGATCTCATCGCCTTTGTGAGCATCGGCCCGGCGAACCCGCGCGAGTTGGCGGACGTGTTCAGCAATACGGAGGCCCTGAGCCCCATCGCGGAGGCCACGGGCGGCTCCGTACGCCGGGTCGCGGCGGAAGGCAGCCGGGACATCACGGTGCCGCGCATTCTCTCGGTCCGCTCCGGCGCGCGCTTTGCCGGCGGAGACTGGATCGGTATCCGGCCGAGTGAGAGCGCGATCGTGCGGGGCGTCTCGGTCTTCCCCTTGGCGCTAGGCCTCCTTGGCCTCGCGTTGCTGGTGGGTGCGACCCTCGTGGCCTGGATCGCCGAAGGCCGGCGCCGGGCCTGACGTGAGCGAAGGGTCTCAGGTGGGCAGCGCGCTCACATTGCCCTTCGCGCGGGCCAGCGCGGCCTCGGCGAGTTCCACTGCGAGGAAACGGTCGGGATTGACCGGCCCCGGGAGCCAGAGGTGCCCGTGGGGCACGCGCTTGAAGCCGAAGCGCCGGTAATAGGGCTCGTCGCCCACCAGGAGCACCAGGGTGTGGCCCTTGTCGCGCGCGGCATCGAGGGAGCGGCGCATGAGGGCAGCACCGATCCCCCGTCCCTCAAAGGCGGGCTCCACCGTAAGCGGCCCGAGCATCAGGGCTCCCTCGCTCCCCGCCTGGACCGGCGTCAGGCGGACGGAGCCGACCAGCAGGGTGCCGACCATGGCCGTGAAGGACAGATCAAGCAGGTGGGGTGCTCCCTCCCGCAGGCGGGAGGCGGTGCGCGCGAAACGGCCCGGGCCGAAGGCGCGCTCGTGCAGGCGCTCGATAGCCTCGGAATCGACGGGCTGTTCGTTGCGGATGATCAGGGAGAGCTCGGTCATGAACGGACTCGCGGAAACGGCAGGACGATACGGCGGGATGGGAACGTCAGCCGTGTCGTCGTCGCAGGATCCGGATCGGGCTCATGAGGCATGCGTCCTTGTGCCCCTGGCCCATAGCAGCGCCCGGGCCGGCACGCAAACGGTTCCGTATGGTCATCTTACCAGAGGGCCGCGACGGGCTCGCCCCGGAGGATTTCCGCAAGGCGCCGCCGGGTTGCGGCGGTGACGCCCTCTGGGAGCCGGTCGACCGGAAAGAAGCCGGTCTCGGCGATCTCCCGGTCCGGGATTTTGGGGCCTGCAACCGAGAAGTCCCGGATGGTGTAGACGAGGATATGGTCCCGCGGCGAGGTCTGGCGGTTGAAGAACACCCCGTGCAGGTGCGGCGCCCCGGTCATGACGATGCAGCCCTCCTCGTGCAGCTCGCGCTCAAGCGCCTCGAGGACCGGCTCCCCGGTCTCGACGCCGCCGCCCGGCAGGTGCCAGCCCGGAACATAGGTGTGGCGGATGAGGAAGACCCTGTCGTCCCGGTCGATGACCGCGGCCCGCACGCCGAGGGTCATGCCCCGCGAGAAGCGCCAATAGGTATGGAAGGTCCGGCGCAGCAGGCGCCCGGCGAACTTCGTTTGCAGAATACGGGGCAGTCTCATGAGGAGAGCACGGCTTAGCTTACTATTTCGTGAACGAGTTATACTTTAGCTGCATATCTGTGCCATTGTTTCAGCATGTGACATGCGCCCTGAGCAGGACTATGACAGCGCCAACAAGAAGGTGCTCCCATGTTCGTCTCCCTGATCCTCTCTCTCCTCTCCGGCTCTTCCCGCTTCTCCTGGTCCCCGGATCTCGACCTCCAGGACCACGCGATCCGCTCGGCCCTGATCCCCGGCGCCCAGTACTGAGCCTGGCGGGCCCTGCCCGACATCCGATAAACGCCCGAGGCGGACTTTGCCAGGACCTTTGCGGAGGCTTGGCGAGTCCTAGGAATCCTGTTTAGAATAATTCCAAACAGGAGATCTCCGGATGAAGGCGCTGTCGGAACTCAGCGAGCGCGAGGTGATTGCCCTCGCGATCGCCAGCGAGGAAGAGGATTCCCGCATCTATCAGGCGTTCGCCGACAGGCTGCGCACCGATTTTCCTTCCTCGGCCGAGATCTTCGACGACATGGCCGACGAAGAGCGCCAACACCGCAATTCCCTCTACGATTTCTATCGCACCCGCTTCGGCGAGCACCTGCCGCCGATCCGCCGGGATGACGTGCGCGGCTTCCTGAAGCGCCGCGCCGTCTGGTGGAATCCGGGCCTCGACTTGGACAAGATGCGCCGCGAGGCGGAGGTGATGGAGCTCCAGGCGGCGAATTTCTACGAAAAGGCCGCCCAGCAGACCCTCGACGTGAATGTCCGCGCACTGTTCACCAAGCTCGCCGAGGTGGAACGTGGACACGAGCGCAAGGCCAGCGAGCTTCACACCGCCCATCTCACGGAAAACGCGGAGGCCGCCGAGCGGGAGGCGCAGCGGCGCCTCGTGGTCCTGCAATACGTCCAGCCGGGCCTGGCCGGCCTCATCGACGGTTCCGTCTCGACCCTCGCGCCCCTCTTCGCGGCCGCCTTCGCGACCGGCAACAACTGGGAGACCTTCCTGGTGGGCCTCGCGGCCTCCGTGGGCGCCGGCATCAGCATGGGCCTGACCGAGGCGCTCTCGGACGACGGCCAGATCACGGGCCGCGGCTCTCCCTGGCTGCGCGGCCTCATCTGCGGATTGATGACCGCCGTCGGCGGGCTCGGCCACACCCTGCCCTATCTGGTGCCCGATTCCTGGCCCAACGCCTTCATGTTCGCCACTTCGGTCGCGGCCCTCGTGGTCGCCGTGGAGCTCATCGTCATTTCGTGGATCCGCACGCGCTACATGGACACGCCGTTCCTGCGCGCCGCCTTCCAGGTCATCGTCGGCGGCGTGCTGGTGCTGCTCGCCGGCATCTTCATCGGCAGCGCCTGAGGCCTCGGGAGAGCCCTTTGAGGCCGATTGGCGAGCGGCGTTCGAAACCGTAAGGTCCTGCCATGTTCCGTCTCGCCCATCTGACCGACCCCCATGTGGGGCCGCTCCCCCGTCCCCAGCTCCGGCAGCTGCTGAGCAAGAGGCTCACCGGCTGGTACAACTGGCATCGCAGCCGCGCAGGCGCCCACGACATGGAGCTCCTGGGCGCCCTGGTGGCCGACATCCGCGCCCAGGCCCCGAACCACATCGCCTGCACGGGCGATACCTGCAATATCGGCCTGCCGAGCGAATGGGCGACATCGCGCGTGTTTCTGGAAAGCCTCGGCTCGCCCCAGTTCGTGAGCTTCGTGCCGGGCAACCACGACGCCTATGTGATGGGCGCCCTCGAAGGGCTCCTTCGGGAAGTGGCTCCCTGGACCCGCGGCGACGACGGACGGGAGGGCGTGTTCCCGTTCCTGCGCCGCTACGGACCAGTGGCGCTGGTCGGCCTGTCCTCGGCCATTCCAACCCTGCCCTTCGTGGCGAGCGGGCGCGTCGGCTCGAAGCAGATGAAGGTGGCGGAGCAGATGTTGAGAGAGCTGGGGGAAGATCCGTCCTGCTTCCGCATCGTCCTGATCCACCATCCGCCCCATCGCGGCGGCGCATCGCCCGGCCGTAACCTGACCGATGCCGGCGCCTTCGAGGCCATGATCGGACGCGTGGGGGCGGAACTCGTGCTGCACGGGCACAACCATGTGGGATCGCTGGCGCATCTCCCTAGCCCTCGGGGCCCGGTCCCAGTCATCGGTGCGCCCTCCGCTTCGGCCCGCAGCGGCACGCTGACTCACAAAGCCGGCTACCACCTCTTCACGATCGATCGGGACGAGACCGGCTTCCTTCTCACGGCGGAATTGCGTGGCCTGAAACCGGACGGCAGCATCGGCGGCATGGGCATGCTGTCCCTCGGCCAGATCCGGCAGCCGGGTCGCGTGCGCTGAAGGAAAGGCGGACAGCGCTCAAACGGGCTGTGCGGCTCTCGGCGAACCGGTCCGCGCCCGCACGAAATTCGCGACCGGCCGCTCAAAGAAACGGTGCACGAGCAGGCTCACCGCCAATGTCGCGGCAAGCGCCAGGATGATGAAGCCCCAGAGGCCGAGCGCCGCATCGATCCCGGTCCGGGCCAGGAGGACACCCATCCCGCGGATCACGAAGGGATGGACGAGATAGATGGCGTAGGAGGCATCGCCGGTCATCTCGCCGAACCGGGTGAGAAGGCTCGGCTTCCGGTCCGTCGCGGTCAGGGATGCGGCCGCCACCAGGAACGCCGCCGGGACGCCCCAGGCCAGGGGCCGCATCTCGTTGAGGTTGCTGCGAAGGCCGATGAAGTTCATGGCCAGAAGCCCGAGGGCCGCCGCCACAAGAGCCCAGCGCAGCCCCCTGCCGAGCCTGACGCCCTTTGCGTGCAGCAGGCCGAGGCCAAGGCCGAAGGCGAATTCGAGCAGGATCGGGTCCGTCCAGAACCCCAGGGGCTGAGGTAGATCGAAAAGGCGCCCGACAAGGACGAGCAGCGCCAGCCCTGCGGCGAGCAGGCCCACGGCCCGTCCACGCGGCCAAGCGAGCACGCCGGCGAAGAGCAGGTAGAAGAACATCTCGTAATTGAGTGTCCAGCCCAGGGAATAGAGTGGCTGGACAGTCTCGTCCGGGCGCTCGAACGGAATGAACAGGTAGGAGGCCAGCACCTGCCAGGCGGCGATGTTCTCGCTGTTGAGCAAAGCCGGCGCGACGAGCGCGACGGCGAGATAAAGGGTCGTGACGGCCCAGTAAAGCGGGACGATGCGCAGCAGGCGCCGGACCAGGAACGTGCCCCGGACCCCGTCCCGGCCGAAAAGCGGGCGCGACGCGTAGACCATGATAAAGCCGGAGATCACGAAGAAGACGTCGACCCCGGCCATCCAGGGAAACCGGTCGAGGTTCGGGAAGCTCCATCCCGTGCGCGCGGCCAGCCCCACCGCATCGTGCTGCGCGTGGAGGAAGGCGACCGACAGGGCCGCAAGAGCCCTCAGGACCTGGATGTGGACGAGCTTCGACACGATGATCTCGGAACCGGACGTGCGCTCATATCCTATCGAGCGGGCCGCCGCACCCCCGTTGTCCGGCCCGGAGCAAATTCCGGCACGATGGCCGCAAGCTTCACAGTATTGGGAAGAAATGGCCAGGATTGAGAAACGGGGCCGGAACCCCATGGACACTACATCGTTGTCCGACTGCAGCAGCCACCAGTAATTCTCTGCAGGCCAACAGGTCTTGCAAGGGTGTTCTGCGTTCCCAATCAGGAGCTCAGCTTATGAAGAAATACGTTGTTCTTGCAGCTTTGCTGACGACTGCCTCCGCGCCTGCCTTCGCGCAGTCGATGGACGGCCGCACCTTCCGCGCCATGGCGACCCAGGCCGATGCCTTCGAGATCGCCGCGAGCCGGCTGGCTCTTGAGCGCTCCCGCAATCCGCGGGTCCGCACCTTCGCCCAGAACATGATCACCGACCATGGCCAGACGAGCCAGGCCCTCAACGGCGGCCAGGCGGTCTATTCGGCCAGCGGCGAATGGCTGGGCGGGACGGTTGGCGGCACCCTGGCGGGTGCTGGCATCGGCGCCCTGGTCGGCGGGCCGGTGGGCGCCGCGGTCGGTGCCGGTGTCGGCGCCACGACCGGCGCGGTTGCGTCCGCCCCGAGCGGCGGGACGGGAGCCGGTGCGGTCAGCGGCGGCCTGGCGGGTGCCGGTGTCGGCGCGCTGGTCGGCGGCCCGGTGGGCGCCGCCGTGGGCGCAGGTGTCGGCGCGACGACCGGTGGGGCGGCAGGCCGTGCGGCGGATATCCAGGCGACCGGCTCGGTCGCGGCGGCTCCGATCCGCCTGCCGGTCCAGCTCGATGCCGAAAAGACCCAGATGCTGAACCAGCTCGCGTCCACCACGGGTCCGCAATTCGACCGTCTCTATGGCCGCTATCAGCGCGCCGCTCACCAGGAGACCCTCGCGCTCTACGAGCAATATGCCCAGACCGGCACGGATCCGGCGCTCGTGACCTATGCGCGCTCGGTCATCCCCCACCTGGAGCATCACCTGACCAACGCGCGTCGCCTGCCGGGCGCACGCTAAGCGGAAATCCGGTTCTGAGTTGAGCGGCGGGCCCCTGGCGGCCCGCCGTTTTCATGCGGCGCGCAGAAAGGCCTCGACGGCCTGCCGCGTTGGCATGGGACCGACCGCCCCCTGGCCCAGGGTCGAGAGGGCAGCCGCCGCGTTGGCATAGGAAGCGGCCTTGAAGGCATCGCCATGCACGAGCCACTCGGCCAGAAAGGCTCCGTCGAATGTGTCTCCGGCCCCTGTCGCATCTACGGCCGCGACGGGACGGGCCGGAATGACCTCGCGGCGCTCCGGCGTCGCCACCATGGTCCCGACTTTCCCCATGGTCAGGGCGACGATCCGGCAACCGAGCGCGAGATAGAAGTCGCAGACCTCCTCCGGCCGGTCGAGCCCCGTCAGCTGGCGTGCATCGTCGAGACCCGGCAGCGCAATATCCGAGAGCGCCACGGCCCCATGAATCACGGCCCTCGCCCGGTCGAGAGGCCAGAGGCGCAGGCGCAGGTTGGTGTCGTAGCTGACGACGGTCCCATTCGCCTTCGCATGCCGGATGGCCGCGAAGACCGCATCGGCGCAGTCGGATGAAATCGCCTGGCTGATGCCTGACGCATGGAGGACGCGGGCGGCCGCGATCTGCTCCAGCGGCAATTCCCCTTCATGGACGAGGCTTGCGGCCGATCCGGCGCGCGCATAGGAGAAAACGTGCCCCTCCTCGCCATAGCTGATGAAGTAGACCCCCGTCCGGCCGTCCTGGCGCACCAGGACGGAGGAGCGGTCGATGCCCTCCAGGTCCCACAGGGCGAGAAAATCCTGTCCGAACGCGTCGTCGCCCAGAGCCGTGAAGATGGCGGCCTTTGCGCCCTGGCGCGCAGCGGCCACCGCCGCGTTGGACACGTCCCCGCCGAACCCCGGCAGATAGAGGCGCTCCTCTCCGCGCCGTACCTCGGCGAATTCCATCAGCGGCTCGCCGATGGCCAGGATGTCGATGGTCTTCATGGGGTTTCCGTCGGTCTCGCGATGGCAGGAGCGGCCGGGTCTCCGAGATCGAGGACCTTGCCGGGATTGAGCAGGTTGTAAGGATCCAGGGTGCGCTTGAGCGCGCGCATAAGGTCGAGGCCCACGGGATCCTTATAGAGCGGAAGCTCATCGCGCTTCACGAGCCCGACCCCATGTTCCGCCGCGATAGACCCGTCCATGGCATGGACGATGTCGTGAACGATCCGGTTGAACCGCTCCCACTCGGCCAGGAAGGCGCCCTTGTCCATGCCGACCGGCTGGGACAGGTTGAAGTGGATGTTCCCGTCGCCGAAATGGCCGAAGGCGCAGACGCGGATCCCCGGCATGGCGGCCTCGCAGGCCCTGGACGCCGTCTCGATGAACTCGGCCACCCGGGACACCGGCACGGCGATGTCGTGCTTGATGGAGCCGCCTTCGAGCCTCTGCACCTCGGAGAGGCTCTCCCGCAGATGCCACAGGGCAAGGCTCTGGGCCTCGCTCGCGCCGAGCGTCGCATCCTCCACGAGGCCGTCCTCCAAGGCCTGTCCGAGGATCGCCTCGAGCCGTCCCTGCAGGTCCGCATCTCTTTGCGGCGAGGACAGCTCGATCAGCGCATAGGAGGCGTGCCGTCCGCTCAAGGGCCGCACGGCGCCGGGACGATGGCGAAGCACGATCTCGAGCCCGAAATCGGGGATGTATTCGAACGCCGTGAGCTGGTCGCCCGCCGCTTCCCGCAGCCGATTGAAGAGTTCGAGCGCCTGCCCGGGCGAGGCGCAGCCCACGAAGGCCGTGACCCGGACCTGCGGCTTCGGGAAGAGCTTCAGGACGGCGGCCGTGATGATGCCGAGCGTCCCTTCTGAGCCGATGAACAGGTCCTTCAGGTCGTAGCCTGTATTGTCCTTGCGCAGCCCTTTCAGCCCGTTCCAGATGCGCCCGTCCGCCAGCACCACCTCCAGGCCGAGGGTCAGCTCCCGGGTATTGCCGTAGCGTAGCACCGCGGTGCCGCCCGCATTGGTCGCGAGATTGCCGCCGATCCGGCAGGAGCCTTCCGAGGCGAGCGACAGGGGGAAGAGGTGGCCGGCCGCATCGGCCGCATCCTGCACGGCCTTCAGGATGCATCCGGCCTCCACCGTGATGGTGGCGTTGACCGGATCGAGATGGCGGATCCGGTCGAGACGGGCCAGAGACAGGACAATCCCACCCTGAGGCACGCCGCCGCCGACAAGGCCTGTATTGCCGCCCTGGGGTACCACCGGAACGCCGGCCCGGGCGCATTCCTGCATCGTGAACGCGACCTCGTCCCTGTCCTTCGGGCGGACCAGGGCCAGGGCCTGTCCGCGATAGAGCCCTCGCGTCTCGACCAAAGCCGGTTCGAGATCGGCCGCCTCGGTCAGGACCGCGGCGGCGCCGAGCCGGGCCGTCAGGGTATCGATGAGAGTCCTGTGCGCGGATGCTGCGTTGCCCATTCCTGCTCCCTGGGTGGCGCATAGTCATTGCGTCTTGTGGCGTCGAGGGCAAGGTGGAGGTAAGGAAACAACCGGCCTCTCCCACAGGAAGGCCGCAGCCGATCCCGTCCCACCCTTTGCCGGACCTCCCATGGCCTATGTGATTCCTGCCCCGACCGTCCCTGCCCTTCCGATTGCGGATTCGAGCGACCTCTTCCCCGTGCGCCGGGTCTATTGCGTCGGTCGCAACTATGCGGCCCATGCCCGCGAGATGGGCGGCGACCCGACCCGCGAGCCGCCCTTCTTCTTCATGAAACCCGCCGATGCGCTCCAGCCTATCCCGGGCGGCACTGTCGTGGACCATCCCTATCCGCCCAAGACCGCGAACTACCATTTCGAGATCGAGATGGTGGTGGCCCTCGCTAAAGGCGGCCGCGACATCCCGGTGGAGAAGGCCCTCGACCATGTCTACGGCTATGCGGTCGGCCTCGACATGACCCGCCGGGACCTCCAGGACGAGGCCAAGCAGCTCCGCCGTCCCTGGGAGCTCGGCAAGGCAGCCGACCTGTCCGGGCCCGTCGGCCCCCTCGTCCCGGCCTCCCGGGCCGGCCATCCGGCAAAAGGCACGATCTCCCTCGCGGTCGACGGAACGGTGAAGCAGAAGGCGGACCTCTCCGACATGATCTGGTCGGTCGCCGAGCAGATCGCCTATCTCTCAGCCTATTTCGAGCTCGCGCCCGGCGACGTCATCTTCTCCGGCACCCCGGACGGGGTTGGAGCGGTGACGAAAGGTCAGACCCTGACCGGCGCCATCGAGGGCCTGGGCGAGATCCGACTCAAGGTGGTCTGACCGGCCGAGCGCCCGCCGCGATGCTACGAGAAGGTGTCTTGCCTTTTTGATGCGTTTGGCCGTTACTCCGTGACGGTTGCGGTCCCGGATCGCAAGAAGCAAGGCTCGTTTCAATCCGAGCCATAGAATCAAGGGAACACAAATGAAGGTCTTGAAGACAGTCAGCCTGGCCATCCTCGGCACCGCCCTTGCGGTGAGCGGCGCAGCCGCGCAGGAGAAGACCGTGAAGATCGCCACCGAGGGCGCCTACGCCCCGTGGAACTTCACCGGCGCCGGCGGCAAGCTCGAAGGGTTCGAGGTCGATCTCGCCAACGACCTGTGCGCGCGCATGAAGGTGAAGTGCGAAATCGTGGCACAGGATTGGGATGGCATCATTCCGGCGCTGAACGCCAAGAAATACGACGCCATCATGGCGGGCATGAGCATCACCGACGAGCGCCAGAAGGTGATCGATTTCGCCGGTCCCTACGCGGCGGGTCCGAACGGCTTCCTGGTGGAGAAGTCCTCTCCGCTGGCCAAGATGCCCGGCACCGGCCAGGCTTATAATCTCGCCACGCAGAAGGAAGCGGCCGAGAAGGCGATCGACGCCGTGAAGCCGGTCATCAAGGGCAAGACCATCGGCGTCCAGGGCTCGACCATTCATGCGAACTTCGCCGACAAGTACCTCAAGGGCACGGCTGAAATCCGCGAATACAAGACCACCGAGGCTCACGATCTCGACCTCGCGGCTGGCCGCATCGATGCGGTTCTGGCCGATGCGACGGCGATCCTGGGTACTCTCGAGAAGCCCGAATTCAAGGATTACGTTCTCGTCGGCCCGTCCATCTCCGGCGGCATTCTCGGCGCGGGCGTCGGCGTCGGCCTGCGCAAGGGCGACGACGAGCTGAAGAAGTCCTTCAACGATGCAATCCAGAGCGCCGTGAAGGACGGCACCGTGAAGAAGCTCTCGGAGAAGTGGTTCAAGATCGACATCTCGCCGAAGGGCTGATCCTGGCTCATTCGATCAAAGGCGCGGCTCCGGCCGCGCCTTTTTTGTATATTCCGGCCCCAACTGCGACCGAAATCACCATTCGGGGGAGCCAATTCAGCAGGATTGGGACTTGCGCTGGCTTCGCTTTTGAATGTTAGCTTTTACGCAACGGCGAAGGCCGGGACCCGGGTTTCGGCCGTAACGGCCGGAGTTCTACCGGCACTAACGATAAGGGAACGACGATGAAAATGTTCAAGGGACTAGGCCTCGGCCTCCTGGCCGCCATGCTTGCGGTGGGCGGCGCGACTGCTCAGGAGAAGACCGTGAAGATCGCCACCGAGGGCGCCTACGCCCCGTGGAACTTCACCGGCGCCGGCGGCAAGCTCGAAGGGTTCGAAATCGACCTCGCCAACGACCTGTGCGCGCGCATGAAGGTGAAGTGCGAGATCGTGGCCCAGGACTGGGATGGCATCATCCCGGCGCTGAACGCCAAGAAGTACGACGCCATCATGGCCGGCATGAACATCACCGACAAGCGGCTCGAGGTGATCGACTTCACCCGCCCCTATGCGTCGGGCCTCCATGGCTTCGCGACCATGAAGGATTCGCCCCTCGCCAAGCTGGAAGGCACGGGCGGACGGCTGAATCTCGACAAGGACCCGCAGGGCGCCCAGAAGGTGATCGATGCCTGGAAGCCCGTGCTGAAAGGCAAGACGGTCGGCGTGCAGGGCTCGACCGTGAATTCCCAGTTCCTCGAGAAGTACCTCAAGGACGTGATCGAGATCCGCGAGTACAAGACCACCGAGCAGCATGACCTCGACCTGTCGGCCGGCCGCGTGGACGCGATCTTCGCGGCGCAGTCCTCCATGAAGGCGACCATCGACCAGCCCGAGTTCAAGGATATGACCATGGTCGGCGCGGGCGTGTCCGGCGGCGTCCTGGGACGCGGCGTGGCCGTCGGTCTGCGCAAGGGCGACGCGGAGCTGAAGAAGAACTTCGACGACGCGATCCAGGCCGCCATCGCGGACGGCACGGTCAAGAAGCTGACCGAGAAGTGGTTCAAGGTCGACATGACGCCGCAATCCTGAGCGCGTCGCACGATCATCGTCTCGAACGGCGTCACCCCGCAGGCGGGGTGACGCACAACAGGAACAGTTCAGCGTGCAGCAATTGAGCTATTTCGAGCTCGTCGGCTTCGGCCCGAACGGGTGGGGATGGGCGCTCCTGACGGCGACGGCAATGACGCTGGCCGTGGCGCTCTGCGGATTTCTCGTGGGTTCCGTGGTCGGCACCCTGGTGGCCTGGGCCAAGCTCTCGCGCAATATCGCGGCCCGGTGGCTCGCGGACGGATACACCACCGTCCTGCGCGGCATCCCGGATCTTCTCGTCATTTATCTCTTCTATTTCGGCGGCAGCGCAGCGCTCAGCGCCATCGGCAGCCTGTTCGGCGCGGAGGGCTTCATCGGCGTGCCGGCCTTCGTGACCGGCGCGCTGGCCATCGGCATCGTGTCCGGCGCCTATCAGGCTGAGGTGTTCCGGGGCGCCTATCAGGTGGTCTCCCGCGGCGAGATTGAGGCGGCGCGCTCCGTCGGCATGCACCGCTGGCTGATGTTCCGCCGCATCATCGCGCCCCAGGTGCTGCGCTATGCCATTCCGGGCCTCGGCAATACCTGGCAGCTGGTTCTGAAGGAATCCGCACTCATCTCCGTCACGGGTCTCGTGGAGCTGCTGCGCCAGTCGCATATCGCGGCCGGCTCCACCCGCCGGCCCTTCGACTTCTATCTCACGGCGGGCGTGCTCTACCTCGCGATCACCTGGGTCTCCACCTACCTGTTCCAGCGCGCAGAGACTCATTCGATGCGCGGCATGAGGAGGGCATCCTGATGGATCTCGCCTTCATGTGGAGCACGTTCCTGCAGCTCCTGTCCGGCGTGCCGCTGACCCTCAACCTCTCCTTCACGTCCGTAGCATTCGGCGCGGTCTTCGCCATGATTCTGGCGCTGATGCGCATGTCGGGCGTCCGCGTGCCCGACGTCATCGCGCGGGGATACGTGTTCGTGTTCCGCGGTACTCCGCTCCTGGTGCAGATCTTCCTGATCTATTACGGCCTCGGCCAGTTCCGCCCGACACTCCAGGAATGGGGCCTGTGGGGCTTCTTCCGCGAGCCCTACTGGTGCGCCGTGCTCGCCCTGACGCTCAACACCGCGGCCTATGCGAGCGAGATCATCCGCGGCGGCCTGCAGGCTGTCCCGCACCAGCAGGTTGAGGCGGCCCGCGCCTGCGGCATGTCCGGCTTCCTGCTGTTCCGCCGCATCGTGTTTCCCATCGCGGTCCGTCAGGCTCTGCCCGCCTACGGCAGCGAAATCATCCTCATGGTGAAGGCAACCTCGCTCGCCTCGATCATCACCATGATGGAGGTGACGGGCCTGGCCGCGAAGCTCATCTCGCAGACCTTCCGGGCCATCGAGATCTTCGTCGTCGCCGGCGCGATCTACCTCATCCTCAACTTCGTCATTACCCGCATCATCATGGCCATCGAATGGTGGCTGTCTCCTCACCTGCGCCGCCCGCCCTCCGTGGAGCCGAAGCTGGAGGCCGCTCATGTCTGAGGCCGCGATCCCGAGTGCCGCCATGTCGCAAGTAGCGCCCAACGCCGCCCTGTCTCGTACCGGAGCCCACCCCGTGTCGACCGCCACCACGCCTGCCGTCTCGGTTCACAATCTGCGCAAGAGCTTCGGCCCGCTCGAGGTGCTCAAGGGCGTTTCTCTAGAGGCCCGCGAGGGCGACGTAATCTCGATCCTCGGAGCCTCCGGATCGGGCAAGTCGACCATGCTCCGCTGCATCAACATGCTGGAAGTGCCCGATTCCGGCGAGGTGAAGATCGGCGGCGAGGCCATCCGCCTGAAGCAGACGCGGCGTGGCATGGAGCCGGCGGACCAGTCGCAGGTCGACCGCATCCGCTCCCGGGTCGCCATGGTGTTCCAGAGCTTCAATCTCTGGTCCCACATGACCATTCTGGAGAACGTCATCGAGGCGCCCGTCCACGTGCAGAAGCGCCCGAAGGCCGAATGCGTGGCGGAGGCCGAGGCCCTGCTCGAAAAGGTCGGGATCGTCGACAAGCGCAACCAGTATCCGTCGCACCTGTCAGGCGGTCAGCAGCAGCGCGCCGCCATCGCCCGCGCGCTCGCCATGCGCCCGCAGGTCATGCTCTTCGACGAGCCGACCTCGGCGCTCGATCCGGAACTCGTCGGCGAAGTGCTGCGCGTCATGCGCTCGCTCGCCGAGGAAGGACGCACTATGCTGGTCGTCACGCACGAGATGGGCTTTGCCCGCGACGTGTCGAACCGGGTCATGTTCCTGCACAAGGGCGTGGTGGAAGAGGAAGGCGCGCCGGCCGAGGTCTTCGGCGCCCCGAAATCGGAGCGCTTCAAGCAGTTCATCTCCAGCCACCGCTGAGGCGGGGCCGGTCCTTTACCGCTGCTCGATGCGGGGCGGCTCCCGGGTCGGAGCAGGCTCCGCGTCGTGGCTCGGCGTCACGTCCCGATAGCCAGGACGCGGATAGGCGCTGCCCCAGTCCATCGGCTCGACAGGACGGAGAGTCCGCCCCATCACGAGGCTGATGGCCGTCGGCACGGCGAGGATGAGCAGGGCCACGAGACCCCAGACGAAGACCACGGCCGCCAGCCCGAGATTGCGCAGGGCCGCGAGGCTCCACGAGAGCCACTCCACCGTTCCGGGATGGCTCGTCACCACGTCGGCATTGCGGGCCATGGTGCTGCCGAACAGGTCGATGAGGCCGTAGGCGCCCCAGGCGAGAAGGGACCAGAGGCCGACCAGGATCGCGGCGACGGACCAGGCAAGGCGTTTCATGGTCAGCGCTCGTCCATACGGGTCGCGGTGCCGTCGATGTGGCGCGGCCCGCGGCGGGCGATGCCCAGATGGCTCTCGATGATGCGCAGATTGCGCTGATTGGCTTTGAAGAACACGTCGAACACGTCTCCGGCGACCGGAATCGCCCCAAGGGCTGTATCGAGAGCGATGTTACCGATCATGCGGGCGATCTTCCAGCGCGGCAGGCCGAGCTGGTGCGCCTCCCAGACGATATAGCTCGCCAGGACGGCCGAGACGGCATCGCCCACACCCGGAACGAGACCGATCACCGCATCGAGGCCGACGCGGCGGTTCAGGCCCGGGATCAGGAAGGCGTTGTCCATCAGCCGCGCCACCAGCGTCACGCGCGCGAGCGCGTCCCCGCGGGTCGGGGCTGCAGTCTTGATGGCTTCGAAAAATGCGCCGTGCGCAGCGTTCATTCCCGCTTTCTCCAGTCTGCCGCATGAAAGGGCAGGACAATGCAGAAGATGTGTGCATGAAAAGCCACGCCCGCAAGACCGATTGGGAGCAACTTTATTGCCAAGCTCCAAAGGATAAGTTCACATCTCGGGAGCGTTAGAACAGGAATTCAAGCCTGCCATTTCGAGGTGTCGAGGACTTAAGTCTCCCAGGATGGGTTGCGCTGCCCATTTTCAACCTTAACTTGCTTCGCCAGCAGCGGCAACTTAGCCGTTACATGCTCAAGAACGATAACGAAACGCAGCCATGTGCGGCGGTCGGTCGCTCATGGCTGTGCAACGGGGGCTCGCAAGGGGAGGACCCGATGAGCACCGGTTCCGATTGTCGAAACCATCGTTTCCCGCGAGAGACCATCTGTGCCGCATGCGTCGCCGGAGCGCTTCTGGCGACCACGCCGGTGGCCAGAGCCGAAGGCGAAGGAACGGCCGCCCTCGTGCCGCAATATGCCAGCCTGCCGGGGCCGGAGCGCCTGAAGGACACGGGCGTAACCGGAAGCCTGCCACGCACCGGAACGGTGCCCGCTGCGCCCCTCTTCTCCGGCTCTGTCGCCAACGGCCGCATCATGCTGAGGAGCGGTGCGCCGACCGGTTGCCTGCCGACTGCCTTGCGCGAAGTCGTGGCGGATCTCTCGGCCCGGTTCGGGACGGTCAGCATCGAATCCACACACCGGACGGTGGGGCGGAACAGGCGTGCCGGCGGCGCCGGGCATTCCCTGCATCTCGCATGCCGCGCCATGGACCTGCGCCTCCACAACCGCCAGCGCGGCGCCATGGCATATTTGCGCTCGCGTCCCGAGGTTGGGGGTCTTAAGATCTACCGGAACGGCATCATCCATATCGACAATGGATCGCGCCGAAGCTGGTAGGAGACGCATGACGACAAAGTCCGACGCACAGGCCATCGCGGCCCGCATTGCCCAGGGCCGCGGCAAGGCCGCGGCCGATCTCGTCATCACGGATGTCCGCCTGCTCGATCTGGTGACCGGTACGCTCACGCGGACCGACATCGCGATCTGCCAGGATACCATCGTCGGCACCTATGGACGTTACCGGAGCGCCCGCACCTTCGATGGTCGCGGGCGCATCGCCGTTCCGGGTTTCATCGACACGCATTTGCATGTGGAATCCTCCCTTGTCACGCCGTTCGAGTTCGACCGTTGCGTGCTGCCGCACGGCGTCACGACGGCGATCTGCGATCCGCACGAAATGGCGAACGTGCTCGGCACCGCTGCCTTCGACTATTTCCTGGCCTGCGCGGAGCGGACGATCATGGATCTGCGCGTGCAATTGTCGAGCTGCGTTCCGGCGACGCATCTCGAAACGGCGGGTGCGCGCATCGAAGCCGCCGACCTCCTGCGCTATCGCCACCACCCCAAGGTGATCGGCCTTGCGGAGTTCATGAACTTTCCCGGCGTGCTCGCGGCGGACCCCGCCTGCCTCGCCAAGCTCGAGGCATTCGCAGACCGCCATATCGACGGCCATGCGCCGCTTGTGCGCGGCCTCGACCTCAACGGCTATCTGGCGGCGGGAATCCGCACCGACCACGAGACCACCAGTGCCGAGGAAGCGCTTGAAAAGATCCGCAAGGGCATGACCGTCCTGATCCGCGAAGGCTCGGTCTCGAAGGACCTGCACGCCCTGGCGCCCCTTCTGTCGCTTCAGACCTCGCCCTTCCTCGCCCTGTGCACGGATGATCGCAATCCTCTCGACATCGCGGAAGAAGGTCATCTCGATTCCATGATCCGCACCCTGATTTCACTCGGGTGCGAACCTCTCGCGGCCTATCGGGCCGCATCGCTGACGGCCGCGCAGGCCTTCGGGCTGACCGACCGCGGCATGATCGCGCCCGGCAAGCGCGCCGACATCGTGCTGCTGGACGATCTCGAAACCTGCGCCGTGTCCGACGTGATCAGCGCCGGACGGCCCGTGAGCGAGGCGCTGTTCGCAAGCCGCCAGCCCATCGCGCCCATCGGCCGCAACAGCATCAAGGTCGATCCTGTTTCGGCGGAGAAATTCCGCGTTCCTGCTACGGCCAGCCCGACGCCGGTGATCGGCGTCGTTCCCGGCAGGATCATTACGGAGCGGGCCTCGGCCACCCTGCCCTCTCAAGACGGCGCGCTTCAGCCCGATCCCGCACAGGATGTCGTGAAAGTCGCGGTCGTGGCGCGCCATGGAATCAACCGCAATATCGGCCTCGGTTTCGTGAAAGGCTTCGGCCTTAAAAAGGGAGCCATCGCGTCTTCGGTGGGCCATGACAGCCACAATATCTGCGTGGTTGGCGCAAGCGATGCCGACATGGCCGCGGCCGTCAATCGCCTGCGGGACATCGAAGGCGGCTTCGTGGTGGTCTCAGGCGGCGAGGTTCGGGCCGAGCTGGCGCTGCCCATCGCGGGGCTCATGAGCGACCGCTCCTACGAGGAGGTGCGCGATGCGCTCTACCCCTTGCGACAGGCTGCCAGAGATCTCGGCGTCACGCTGCCCGAGCCTTTCCTGCAGGTGGCCTTCCTCCCCCTGCCGGTTATCCCGCACCTGAAGATCACCGATTTCGGGCTCGTGGACGTGGACCGCATGGCGCTGGTCTCCTGATGAGACACAGGCCTCCTTATCAGACCCGGCCGATCCGGAACGAGAGGGGGAAGCGTATCGTGCGCCGCCGTTCAGGGTCGCCCCAGGCGGCGGTCAGGTCCTGCGCGAAGGCATCGATTGGGGCACGGCCGAGGACTTTCTCGGCCTCCCGCACGGCCGACCAGGTATCTGCATAGCCGATGAGGTCGGCGGCGCGCCATTCGGCCGTGATGGCCATCTCCGGCGCCGTCAGCTCCGTGAACGGAAAATCGAAGCCGCGATATCCCTCTTCCACATGCCGGCGCTCGGGCGGCCAGTAGGGCCCAATCACGTCCCGGTAGAAGTGCCGCACCACCGGGTCAATCTCCGGGTCCGCCCGGACCACCCCATAGGTGATGAGGGCCAGGATCCCGCCGGGCTGCGCGACGCGGCGAACCTCCGCATAGAAAGCCGGAAGATCGAACCAATGCGCCGCCTGAGCGACCGTGACGAGATCGACGGAATGCTCCGGAAGCCCGCTCTTCTCGGCCGGAGCCACGCGATATGTGACCCGCTCGTGAGGCACGGCATTCTCGATCTGCCTGGCGCTCGCATCGGTCGCGACAACGGACGCAAATCTCTCCGCCAACAGGACCGACAGCTGGCCCGTGCCGCAGCCCACGTCGAGAGCCGTTGCGGACGTCTCGCACAGACCCGCGAGATAATCGACGAGCGCAACCGGATAGGTCGGCCGGTGGGCCGCGTAATCGGCCGAGCGCGACGAGAAATGGTCCTTGAACGACATGGCGCGTCTCAGGTCCGGGTGAATGGCGCGACCGTGATGCCGTTCGCCTCGAGCTTGGCGCGGATCGTGCGGGCCATGGCCACGGCGCTCGGCTCGTCCCCATGGACGCAGATCGTATCGATGGCGACCGGGATGCGACGGCCCGACACGCTCGTCACGGCGCCATCCTGGAGCGTGCGCAGCACCCGCTCGGCGGCCGCCTCGGCATCGTGAAGGACCGAACCCGGCTTCTTGCGGCTCGTGAGGGTGCCGTTGTCCTCGTATGTCCGGTCCGCAAAGAATTCCCGCGCGACCGGCACCCCAAGCTTCTCGGACGCCTTCTCCATGAGAAGGCCGGGCATGCACACGTTCACGAGGTTCGGATCGACGCCCTTCACGGCCCGCGCAATGGCCATGGCGAGATCCTCGTCCTCGTTCGCCATGTTGTTGAGGGCCCCGTGCGCCTTCACGTAGGTCACCCGGTGGCCGGCGAGTGCCGCCACCGCCTGAAGCGCACCGATCTGGTAGGCGACCATGCGCTCGATCTCCGCAGGGCTGTCTCCACGGATCGTCCGGCGGCCGAAACCCGGCAGGTCGTTGAAGCCCGGATGCGCCCCGATGGCGACGCCATTGCGGCGCGCCGTCTCGGCGGTCCGGAACATGATGTTCGGATCGCCCGCATGGAAGCCGCACGCGATGTTGGCGGACGAGACAATGTCGAGCATCGCCGCGTCGTCCCCCATAGGCCAGGGTCCGAAGCCCTCGCCCATGTCGCAGTTGAGATCGATCGTCTTGTTCATACCAGGACCGGTTTCGCGTTCTGCGCGCCGACGTGGAAGACGCGCTTGTAATGCTCGATCTCCGCCTTCGGGCCCATGGCCTTGGTGGGATTGTCGGAGAGTTTCACCGTCGGCCTGCCGTCGGCCGAGATGACCTTGCAGACGATGGAGATGGGGTCGAGCCCGCCATTCGGGACGAAGCCGCGGAAATCGTTGGTCAGGAGGGTTCCCCAACCATAGCCGATGCGCATGCGCCCCCAGAAGTGCCGATGGATGCGCTGGATCACGTCGACATCGAGCCCATCGGAGAAGATTGCGAGCTTCTCCTTGGGGTTCTGGCCGCGCTCCAGCCACCAGGCGATCGCCTCCTCGCCACCCTCGATGGGGTCCTTGGAATCGATGCGGATACCCGTCCAGGCTGCGACCCAGTCCGGAGCGTTGCGCAGGAAATTGGAAGTGCCGTACGTATCCGGCAGGATGATGCGCAGATTGCCTTCGTAATCGCTCTGCCAATCGGCCAGCACCCGGTAGGGCGCCATGGCCATCTCCTGGTCGTTGTCGGCGAGCGCCGTATAGACCATCGGCAGCTCATGGGCGTTGGTGCCCACCGCCTCCACCTCGCGCCGCATGGCGATGAGGCAGTTGGACGTGCCGAGGAAGGCCGGCCCCAACCCCTCGATCATGGCCTGCACGCACCAATCCTGCCAGAGGAAGCCATGGCGGCGGCGCGTGCCGAAATCCGTGATGGAGAGGTCAGGCAGGGATTTGAGCTGCTGGATCTTCTCCCAGACCCGGGTCATGGCCCGTGCATAGAGGACCTGGAGCTCGAACTTGCCCATACCCTTCAGCACGCCGCGGGAGCGCAGCTCGTTCAGGATGGCGAGCGCCGGGATCTCCCACATGGTGGTCTCGATCCAGGGGCCGTGGAAGGTGAGCACGTATTGCCCATCTTCCTTTTCCAAGAGGTATTCGGGAAAGCGGAAGGTCTCCAGCCAGTCCATGAATTCCGGCGAGAACATCTGCCGCTTGCCGTAGAACGTGTTGCCCCGCAGCCATGTGGACTCGCCCCGGGTCAAGGACAGGGAGCGCACATGGTCGAGCTGCTCGCGCAATTCGCCCATGTCGATGATCTCCGCGAGGCGGATGCGGGTCGTGCGGTTCTGGATACCGAAGGTGACCTGGACGTCCCGGTGGCGACGAAAGATCGTCTGCGCCATCAGGAGCTTGTAGAAATCCGTGTCGAGAACGGACCGAACGATCGGGTCGATTTTCCAGGTGTGGTTATAGACCCTGGTCGCAATGTCCACCATCGCCTGCTCCTTGCGGCCATCAGGAAGGCAGGACCATAGCGAAGCGCCGCCCGCGATGAAAGAGCGGGCGGCGGCATCCGGTCATGCGTGCAGGGCAAGGCCAAGCTTTGCCAGGATCAGCGCAGGTTGACCTTCTCCTGCTCGCCTATATCGGTCGGCGGCTTCCCGGTGACGGCCGCCTTCGCGTAGCCGTAGAGATGGACCAGGGTCGAGGACGGGCTGTCCCAGTACTCGCCCCTCGCTGGATGGACTCGCACGAGCGCGATGGAGGGATCGTCCTTCCCATCCGGGAACCAAGCTCTGAGGGGCTCCGACCACTTGTCGTCGATGGTCGCCTTGTCCCGGACGATCTCGGCCTTGCCGGAAACCGAAACGTAATTCTGCTTCTCGGGATTCGAATATGCGAGATTGACCTCGTTATCCCGGGAAATCTCCGTCATCTTCGGAGATTGCACCTTAGTGAAGAACCACAGATCGCCGTGCTCATCCGCCTCTATGCTGTACATGGGACGGCTGTGGAGTGTGCCGTCCGTGTCGAGGGTCGTCATCATGGCGATCCTCATGTCCTTGATCATCTCGTAAAGCTTCTGGGCATGGGGGTCGTCGTGGCCATGCTGGTGCATTATCGTCTCCTCAGGTCTATTCCATATGGTCGGAACGGAAGCCGGTAAGCGCGGATACGCTCCATCGCGCGCCGAGAGGACGCGAAGGCCCCGTCCCTGCGGCTCGGTGGTCAACGGACAAGGTGGGCTTTTGTTCGCGTCTCGCGACAGGAGGACACCTTAACGGGCGGCCGTTCACCCGTTACATGACGGGCGGGATCATCGGACCTTGAGTCCGGGAAGGAGACGAGCGTGGCGATCACCCGTGAAGACGTATTGAAGGCCCTTGCGACATTGCCGGTCGACGCAGGCGGCACCGGGCTCGTGGCCTCGGGACGCCTGTCCGAGATCCTGATCGACGAAAACGCGCGCGTGATGTTCTCCATCTACGTGGAGCCCGCGGAGGCACCCGCCATGGAGCAGGTGCGCCAAGCGGCGCAGAACGCCGTTCAGGGCTTGCCGGGCGTGAAGGGCGTCTTCGCCACCCTGACGGCCGAGCGCCCTGCAGGCTCCACGCCGCCGCCGAGATCCGCAGAGCCACGCCGCCCCCATGCGGCACAGGCGCGGAACCAGAAGATCCCCGGCGTCACCCATGTGATCGCCGTCGCGTCCGGCAAGGGTGGCGTCGGGAAATCGACTACTGCCTGCAACCTGGCCCTGGCGCTGCAATCCTTAGGGCTCAGGGTGGGGCTGCTCGATGCGGATATCTACGGTCCCTCGATGCCCAAGCTGCTCGGCATCCACGGCAAGCCGAAGGTGCTCGAGAACCGGGTTCTCGAGCCCATGGAGGCCTACGGGCTCAAGGTGATGTCCATCGGCTTCCTGGTGGACGAGGAAGCCGCGATGATCTGGCGTGGGCCCATGGTCATGTCAGCCATCACGCAGATGCTGCGCGAGGTCGCCTGGGGAGACCTGGACGTGCTCGTGGTCGACATGCCGCCCGGCACGGGCGACGCCCAGTTGACCATGGCGCAATCCACGCCCCTGGCGGGTGCCGTCATCGTTTCCACCCCGCAAGACCTTGCCCTGATCGATGCCCGGCGGGGCGTGTCCATGTTCAAGCGCGTGGAGATCCCAATCCTCGGCATCGTCGAGAACATGGCAACCTTCGTGTGCCCCCATTGCGGCCAGTCCTCCCATATCTTCGGCCATGGCGGCGCCCGGATGGAGGCGGAGCGTCTCGGCGTGCCCTTCCTCGGCGAGGTGCCTCTCAACATGTCGATCCGCGAGCTTTCGGACGCAGGCCGCCCCGTGGTTGCGGTCGATCCGGAGGGTCCCCATGCCCGGGTCTACAAGGATATGGCCCGGAAGGTAGCCGAGGCCCTCACGGGCGCGAGCGGCGTGCGCCCTCCCCCGCGCATCGTCATCGAGTAAGGGGCGATGCCGGAGCCCATCCCCGCCCCCCGGACCGTCGGGGCGATCCTTGCGGGCGGCCTCGGGACCCGCATGGGCGGACGCGACAAGGTTCTGATGCGCTTGGGAGGCGAAACCCTGCTCCGGCATATCGTCCGGCGCCTTGAGCCCCAATGCGACGGCCTGATCCTGAACGCCAACGGGGACCCGTCGCGATTCACGGGCATCTCCCTGCCCGTTATCCCCGACATCCTACCAGGTCATGCCGGCCCGCTCGCAGGGATGCTTTCAGCCCTCGACTGGGCCCTGGCCCATCGGCCGGAGGCCGAGTGGGTGGTGACGGTGGCGGGCGATACGCCCTTCCTTCCGGAGGATCTCGTGATGCGCCTTCACGCGGCTCGCCAAGATGCAGGCCTGCCGCTGGCCTGCGCCGAATCCGGCGATAGGCTCCATCCGGCCGTAGGATTATGGTCTGTCGCCCTCAGGGACGATTTGCATCATGCCCTAACGGAAGAGAATGTCCGCAGCGTTCGCGGCTGGGCGGAGCGACACGGCTACGCCCGCGCCGTGTGGCCGGCGACGCCGACAGACCCCTTCTTCAACATCAACACCCCGGAGGATCTCGCGGCCGCCGAGGCCCTCCTGCTGGAACCGACGCATGATTGAGCTCGACCTGTCCGGCCTGAAATGCCCCCTGCCCGTCCTGCGGACACGCAAGGCGCTCCTCGGCCTTACGGCCGGCGAACGGCTGAAGGTCACGTGCACCGACCCCCTGGCAGGCATCGACCTGCCGAACCTCGTGCGCGAGACCGGAGACGTGCTGGAGAGCCAGCACACAGATGAACGCCGGATCGTCTTCACGATCCGCAAGATCTGACGCCCATAAAAAAGGCCCGGCAGGGGCCGGGCCTTTTTCGGCGAAACTTCCGCTTAGTCGTTGTTGCGGAGCGAGTCCTTCAGTCCGCCGACGGAATTCTGAATCTTGCCGGCAGCCTTATCCATCTTGCCCTCGGATTCGAGCTTGGTGTCGCCAACCGCCTTGCCGACGCCTTCCTTGATGCTGCCTTTGATGTTCTTCATGCTGCCTTCGACGCGATCCTTGTCCATCTTCATTCTCCTGTTGTTGAAAGGCTCCCGGGGCGAACGCACGAAACGGCCAAGGGTTTCTTCATCAGGATGACGCACCGCCGCGGTAGGGCCCTCCGGAGGGGGGCCGGGACCTCCCGAAGCGTTCTTACGGCACTCCTCCCCATATGAGGGGCGACACAGCCAAGCTTAGCGATTAGCAGCAATTTGGCCCTCGCTAGCCGGGGCCGAGAACAATTACCTCGGCCGGATTGAACCAACTCGAAATCATAACGTTATATCTTTAAATTCCCAAAGAGTTCCTCTGTGTCGGATCATCGGACACCTTCCAACCATTCCTCCGCGTCTTCCCGGCAAAACGGCACCGATCCCTCGCAAGATCCTGTCCGGAACCTGGACCGTATGGCCCTTCTGGCGCACCAACTGGTGACGCCACTCTCCACCATTTCGGCCCTGGCGCAGGGATTGATGCGCCGCTCGGAGAATCTCGGCGCCGAGGAGATCAGGGACCGCGGCGAGAAGATCTGGCGCGCCAGCCGCCGCCTCCAGGAACTGATCGAGACGATCATGTCCTACACACGGGCGAATGCGGGCGCGATCACGCTGAACCCGAGCGTCTTCAACCTGAAGAGCCTGGTACAGCGCGTCTGCCAGGAACAGAGGCAGCAGCAACAGAGCCGCACCTTCCGGCTTTCGACGGAGGACTTGCCGGACAGGTTCCTGGGGGACCCGGTGCTCATCGAGCAGGCCCTCGTGATCGTGCTGTCGAACGCCATGAAGTACTCGCCCCTCGACAGGCCCATCACCGTTACGGGCCACGCGGACGAGCATGAAATCCGCATCGGTATCGAGGATGAGGGGATCGGCGTACCCGAGCGGGATCTGCCGTTCCTCATGCAGCCCTTCTTCAGGGCGCGCAATGCCAAGCACGTGCCAGGGACGGGCCTAGGCTTAAGCCTCGTCTGGCACATCCTTCAGCTGCACGGGGGCACGACACGGATCGACAGCACGGAAGGCCACGGCACGACCATCACGCTGGTCTTGCCCCGAGCCGAAGGAGACGACAGGGGGAGCGGGATCTGATGGCGAAGGACAACGCCTCGATCAGCCGCGCACCAGGATGCAGCGGAAATCGTTGACGTTCGTGAGGGTCGGCCCGGTGATGACAAGGCGACCCAGGGCCGAGAACGCCGTGTAGGCATCGTTGTCCGCCAGAGCGGCATTCAGGTCGATCCCCTGTCCGCGCGCCGCCTCCAGCAGGCCCCCGTCGAACCAGGCGCCCGCATTGTCCTCGGAGCCGTCGATCCCATCCGTGTCGCAGGCAAGGCCCGCGAAGGCGGGCTCTCCCTCGAGGGAGAGGGCCAGGGACAACAGGAACTCTGCATTGCGCCCACCGCGCCCCTTCCCACGGACCGTAACCGTGGTCTCGCCGCCTGAGAGGATCACGCAAGGCGGCCTCACGGGATCGCCATGCCGCAGGGCCGAGCGCGCGATGCAAGCCATCACGCGGCCGACCTCCCTCGCCTCGCCCTCGATGGCATCGCCGAGGATCAGCGGTGAGAGCCCGAAATCGCGGGCGCGCTGGGCCGCAGCATCGAGGGCCATTTTCGGGGTCGCCAGCATATGGACCTCTCCGCCCGAAATCCCGCCCTCCAGCCTGTTGCGCCGGATCACGTCGATCACCTGGTTGGGAACGTCGATGGCGTAGCGCCGCAGGATCGCAAGCACCTCCTCCGCGTCGACGGGCTCGGGGATCGTTGGGCCCGAGCCGATGCTGCCCGGATCGTCGCCGGGCACGTCCGAGATCAGATACGTGACCACGCGTGCCGGGCTTGCGGCCGCCGCGAGGCGCCCGCCCTTGATGGCCGAGAGCGCCTTGCGCACCCGGTTCATCTCCCCGATCGGCGCGCCGGAGCGCAGGAGCGCGCGGTTGATCTCCTGCTTGTCCGCCAGAGTAAGGCCTTCCGCCGGCAGGGACAGGAGCGCCGATGCTCCGCCGGAGATCAGGCAGACCACGAGATCCTCAGGGCCTGCCTCCTGGGCGAGCGCCAGGATCCGTCGGGCAGCCTCCAGCCCGGCCTCATCGGGTACCGGATGTGCCGCCTCGACGATCTCCACGAAGCGCGTCGGCACGCCATGCCCGTAGCGGGTAACCACGAGCCCCTCGCAGGTTCCGCCCACTTGCGTCCAGGCCTCCTCGAAGGCCGCCGCCATGCGGGCCGAGGCCTTTCCGGCGCCCAGGACGATCGTCCGCCCCCTGGGCCTGTCAGGCAGCTGCCCGTCGAACTTCCCGTCAGGCAGCGCAGCCTGCAGGGCCGCATCGAACAGGGCATGGAGGATGTCGGCATCGTTGTGCATGGGAGACCTTGCGGCGGGGCGTCAGGCGAGACGAAACGGAACGCGCATGACGTGACGGTAGACTTCACCAGGCCTGAGAAGGGCTGACGGGAAATGCGGCACGTTCGGGGAATTGGGATAGTTCTGGGTTTCCAGAGCAAAACCGGCATGCTTGCCATAAGGAACGCCGCCCTTGCCGACGGCCGGCAGCGCCTCGAAATGGTTCGCCGTATAGAGCTGCACGCCCGGCTGGTCGGTCCAGATTTCGAGGGCGCGGCCGGATACCGGATCGACAGCTCGTGCCGCTCGGCGCAGGGTTCCGGCGGCGCCGTTCAGGCAGAAATTGTGGTCGTAGCCTCCCTCGGGCAATTGGGCGCGGTCATCCATGAAGGCCCCGATGGGCCGCTCCTGCCTGAAGTCGAAAGCTGTACCGGCCACCGGCGCGAGGATACCAGTCGGGATCTTGCCCTGGCCGACCGGCGTGTAGCGGTCGGCCTCGAGGGCAAGAAGCTGGTCGCGCACATGGCCCGATCCGTGCCCCGCGAGATTCCAGTAGCCGTGATAGGCGAGGTTCATCACGGTCGGCCGGTCGGTCGTCGCCTCCATGACGATCTCCAGGGCCGGATCGTCGAGGAGGCGATAGGTGACGGTGGCCGTCACGCCCCCGGGATAACCCTCGTCTCCATCGGGCCGGTGGAGGGTCAGCTGCAGGGCCCGGCCGGCGCTGTCCGGCTCGGCGTTCCAGATCCGCTTGCCGAAGCCCTTGTAACCGCCATGCAGATGGTTCGGGGGCTCATTCGGCGAGAGCTCGAAGTCCTCGCCGTCAATGGTCAGACGGGCATCCGCGATACGATTGGCATAGCGCCCGCAGATCGCCCCCGCCGAACCGCGAAAGCGCAGGTAGGAGTCGAGGTCGTCATAGCCGAGGACGATGTCGGCGCTTCGTCCGGACCGGTCAGGAATGTGCAGCTCGCTGAGGATCGCCCCATAGGTGATGATCCGCGCCCTGAGGACCCCGGCCTCGAGGGCATAGGACTCGACGGCCTGTCCGTCGATGCTCCCGAAGGCTTTTCGTTCGATGCTCATGCCTGCCTCTTTGGCCTTGTCCGGTTGGAAATGTTGCAAGCTGGACAGGATTTGTGGGACATACCACATCCATCCGCTTGATCCGCCAATCCGCGGCCTTTAGCGTCCCGGCCAACCTTACCGACATCCCCTCCCATGAAAAGCCGTCCCATGCCGATGTCCCGCCTGTCTTTCGCCTGCCATATCCTTACGGGAGGTCGCGTATGAAGCCCTTGTCGGAATTCTCCCTCGACCAGGCCCGCTCAGTCCGCATCGTCCTGTCGGATATCGACGACACGATCACGTCCGAGGGCATGCTGACCGCCTCCGCCTATGGGGCCCTCGAGGCACTGCACCGGGCCGGTTTCGTGGTCATCCCGGTGACGGGCCGCCCCGCGGGCTGGTGCGACCACATCGCCCGCATGTGGCCGGTGGACGCGGTGGTGGGCGAGAACGGCGCCTTCTATTTCCGGTATGACCGGGCCGCAAAGAAGATGCACCAGCACTTCTGGGCGAGCGCACAGGAGCGCCAACAGAACCGCACCCGGCTCGAAGCGATCGAAAAGGAGGTCCTCTCGACCGTCCCGGGAGCCGCCCTCGCCAGTGACCAGGCCTACCGGGTCGCGGACCTCGCGGTCGATTTCTGCGAGGACGTTCCGCCCCTGCCGGAAAGCGAGGTGGACCGGATCGTCTCGATTTTCGAGCGGGCGGGCGCCCAGGCCAAGGTCAGCTCGATCCACGTCAACGGCTGGTTCGGGGCCTACGACAAGCTGAGCATGGCAAAGACCCTCCTGGCCGACGTCTACGGGCTCGACTGGGATGCGGCGCGGGCAAGCGTGGTCTATGCGGGCGATTCCCCCAATGACGAACCCATGTTCGCGGCCTTTCCCATGAGCGTCGGGGTCGCCAATATCGGCGCCTTCGTGCACCGCCTGAAAAGCAGGCCGGCCTATGTGACGTCCGGCCATTCAGGCGAGGGTTTCGCAGAGCTCGCAGCCCTGCTGCTCCGGGCGAAGGAGACCTCCGGCTCCTGAAGCCTCGCTCCTCGCGAAAGGCATAAAGCCCCCTAAGCTCTGCGACTTAAGGATGAACCCCGACCGCATTGCAGGGCCGAAAAGTCCCCCTAACCTTTCTTGACCGCTGCTCCGGGTGGTTCCACCATGAGGGCATAACAGACCCGGCCCAGCCGGGCAGCGTCACAGAGAGGGAAGGAAGCCGATGAGCGTTCTCAAGAAGGTCCTATTCGCTTTGAGCTGCACCGTGCTGGCGCCATCCGCCCACGCGCAGCAGGTGTCGGACAATGTGGTCAAGATCGGCATCCTGAACGATCAGTCGGGGGTCTATGCCGATTTCGGCGGCAAGTCCTCGGTCGAGGCGGCCCGCATGGCCGTGGAGGATTTCGGCGGCAAGGTGCTCGGCGCACCCATCGAGATCGTCAGTGCAGATCACCAGAACAAGCCGGACGTCGCCTCCAGCATCGCGCGCCAATGGTACGATACCGAGAAGGTCGATGCGATCATGGAGCTGACGACCTCCTCGGTTGCCCTTGCGGTCCAGGGCCTGTCCAAGGAAAAGAAGAAGATCGACATCGTCACGGGCGCCGCCACGACGGACCTCACCGGCAAGCAATGCTCTCCTTACGGCTTCCACTGGGCCTATGACACCCACGCCCTCGCGGTCGGCACAGGCGGCGCGCTGGTGCAGAACGGCGGCAATAAATGGTTCTTCCTCACGGCGGATTACGCCTTCGGCTATTCTCTTGAGGAGGAAACTTCGAAATTCGTGAAGGCCAAGGGCGGTCAGGTGGTCGGCTCGGTCCGCCACCCGCTCAGCACCAACGATTTCTCGTCCTTCCTGCTTCAAGCCCAGAGCTCCGGCGCCAACGTGATCGGCCTTGCGAATGCGGGGCTCGACACCTCCAACGCCATCAAGCAGGCCTCCGAATTCGGCATCACGCAAGGGGGCCAGCGTCTCGCGGCGCTGCTCTTCACCCTGGCCGAAGTGCATGGACTCGGCCTGAAGGCCGCCCAGGGCCTGACGCTCACGGAAGGCTGGTACTGGGACCAGAGCGACGAGAACCGCGCCTTCGCCAAGCGCTTCATGGATCGCACCGGCCGGATGCCGAACATGATCCATATGGGGACCTATTCGTCCGTGCTGCAGTATCTGAAGGCCATCCAGAAGACCGGCACGGACGCCACCGAGCCGGTCGCCAAGGCCCTGCATGAGATGCCGGTCGAGGACGTCTTCGCCAAAAAGGGCAAGGTCCTGCCCAACGGCCGCATGGTCTACGACATGTATCTCTTCCAGGTGAAGAGCCCGGACGAGAGCAAGAGCGAGTGGGACATGTACAAGCAGCTCGCCAAGGTCCCGGGCGATGAGGCCTTCCTCAAGGCCTCCGAGAGCGGTTGCTCGCTGACTCAGTGAGCCCCTGCCCTGTCGTGCGAGGCGACGGTGCCACCGTTCCCTCCATTGTTTCGAGGCGGACCTCCGTGCCTTGCGGAGGCCGCCGATTGTATCAGTTCACTGTCGTGGAGCGATCGACCGCATGATGGCCAGCGCCACGCCCATTCTGAGCGCCACCGGGATCACCATGGAGTTTCGCGGCTTCGTCGCCGTGAAGGACGTGACGCTCTCCATCCGCGAGGGGACCGTCCATGCGCTGATCGGCCCCAACGGCGCGGGAAAGACTACCGTCTTCAACATGCTCACCAAGTTCCTGACGCCGACCCGCGGCAGGATCGAGTTTCGCGGCCGCGACATCACGGCCATGAAGCCGGCCGAGGTGGCGCGTCTCGGCCTGGTCCGGTCGTTCCAGATCTCGGCCGTCTTCCCGCACCTGACGGTCCTCGACAATGTCCGTGTCGCCCTGCAGCGCCCCTCGGGCCTCGCGACGCAGTTCTGGCGCTCCTCCAAAATCCTGTCCCGCCTTGACGAGCGGGCTCTTGAACTCATCGAGGCGGTGAACCTGTCCGCCTATGCGCATCTGCCGGCCGTGGAGCTTCCTTACGGACGCAAGCGAGCCCTCGAGATCGCTACGACGCTGGCGCTTGACCCGGCCATGCTGCTCCTCGACGAGCCGATGGCCGGCATGGGGCACGAGGATATCGGCCGCATTTCCGACCTCATCCGCCAAATCGCCGAGAATCGCACGGTCCTGATGGTCGAGCACAACCTCCACGTGGTCGAGGATCTCTGCGACCGGGTGACGGTCCTGGCGCGAGGCGAGATCCTGGCGGACGGCAGCTACGACGAGGTGAGTGCCGACCCGCGCGTGCGCGAGGCCTATATGGGGACCGAGCATGAGTGACGCGCTCCTCGACATCAGGGCCCTGAATGCCTGGTACGGCGAGAGCCATGTGCTGCACGGCGTCGACCTCCATATCCGCGAAGGCGAGACCGTGACCCTGCTCGGCCGCAACGGCGCCGGAAAGACCACGACCCTGCGTGCCATCATGGGCATCCTGCGCCGGCGCGAAGGTACCATCCGCCTGCGGGGGCAGGATCTGCTCGCCATGCCGCTCCACAAGGTCGCGCAAGCGGGGCTCGGCTATGTTCCCGAGGAGCGGGGCATCTTCGCGAGCCTGAGCGTGGAAGAGAACCTTACGCTGCCGCCGAAGGTGGCTGAGGGTGGGATGAGCATCGAGGAGATCTATCGCCTCTTCCCGAACCTGCATGAGCGCCGCCACAGCCAGGGCACCAAGCTTTCCGGCGGAGAGCAGCAGATGCTCGCCATTGCGCGCGTTCTGCGGACCGGAGCGCGCGTGATCCTGCTCGACGAGCCGACCGAAGGACTCGCGCCCGTCATCGTGCAGCGGATCGGCGACGTTCTCGTGGCGCTCAAGAAGCGCGGGCTGACCATTCTGCTCGTGGAGCAGAACTTCCGTTTCGCCCGCAAGGTGGCGGACCGTTTTTACCTCATGGAGGACGGACGCATGGTGAATTCGTTCCCCGCGCAGGAGCTCGACGCCCACATGGAAGAGCTCACCAGCGTGCTCGGGGTATGAGGATCAGATGAGCACGATTTTCGGCATTCCGGCCCCTGCCCTCTACGGTCAGATCCTCATCGGCCTCATCAACGGCTCCTTCTATGCCCTGCTCAGCCTGGGGCTCGCGGTCATCTTCGGCCTGCTCAGGGTCATCAACTTTGCGCATGGCGCGCAATACATGCTGGGAGCCTTCGCGGCCTATGGCCTCCTCAACTATGCGGGCATCGGCTACTGGCCTTCCCTCGTTCTCGCGCCCCTCATCGTCGGCGCGGTCGCGATCATCATCGAACGCACCATGCTGAGCCGCCTCTACGGGCTCGATCCGCTCTATGGGCTCCTTCTCACCTTCGGCCTGGCGCTGATCTTCGAGGGCGTGTTCCGCTATTGGTTCGGTACGTCGGGCAAGCCTTATGCGCCACCGCCGCAACTGACCGGCGCGTTCAACCTCGGCTTCATGTTCCTCCCGATCTATCGCGGCTGGGTCGTTGTGGCCTCCCTGGTGATCTGCCTGGGCACATGGCTTCTGATCGAGAAGACGAGGCTCGGAGCCTATCTGCGGGCGGCGACCGAGAACGCCACCCTGGTCCAGGCCTTCGGCGTGAACGTGCCGCGCCTGCTGACCCTGACCTACGGCCTCGGCGCGGCCTTGGCGGCCCTGGCCGGCGTCCTGGCGGCGCCGATCTACCAGGTCAGCCCTTTGATGGGCACCAACCTCATCATCATCGTCTTCGCCGTCGTGGTGGTGGGCGGCATGGGCTCGATCCTGGGCGCCATCGTCACGGGCTACGTACTCGGCATCCTGGAGGGCCTGACGAAGGTCTTCTATCCTGAGGCATCCAGCATCGTGATATTCGTCGTCATGGCCCTTGTCCTGCTCGTGCGGCCGGCGGGGCTCTTCGGACGGGAGGCTTGAGGAGCGTGACAGTCCAATCACAGCCTCTGCAGAAGCAGGAAGGGATCCAGATCCCCATCAAAGCCCTGGCGGCGCTTGCGCTCGTCGGGCTCCTCGCCGCCCCCTTCGCGGTCTATCCCGTGCTGCTCATGAGCGTGCTCTGCTTCGCGCTCTTCGCCTGTGCGTTCAACCTGCTCATCGGCTATGTGGGTCTGCTTTCCTTCGGCCACGCCACCTTCTTCGGAGGAGCGGCCTATTTCACCGCCCATGCCGTCAAAGTCTGGGGCTGGGATCCTCTGGCGGGCATCCTTCTTGGTGCATTGGGGGCCGCAGCGCTTGGCCTCGTGGTCGGCTTCCTGGCCATCCGGCGCCAAGGCATCTATTTCGCCATGATCACCCTGGCGCTCGGGCAGATGTTCGCCTTCATCTGTCTCCAGGTTCCCTTCACTCATGGCGAGGACGGCATTCAGGGCGTGCCGCGCGGAAGGCTCCTCGGGCTCATCGACCTGAACGAGCCCCTTGCCATGTACTACGTCACGCTCGCCATCTTCCTCTTCGGATACTTCGCGGTCTGGCGCATCGTGAACTCTCCCTTCGGCAATATCCTGAAGGCCATCCGCGAGAACGAGCGCCGGGCCATCTCCCTGGGATACCGGGTGGACCGCTACAAGCTCGGCGCCTTCGTCATGTCGGCGGCCCTGGCAGGCCTTGCAGGGGGCACCAAGGCCATCGTGTTCCAGTTCGCCACCCTGACGGACGTCCAGTGGCAGATGTCGGGCGAGGTGATCCTGATGACCCTGCTCGGCGGCATCGGCACCCTGATCGGCCCTGTCGTGGGCGCGGCCTTCGTCATTGCGCTCCAGAACTACCTCGCCTCGTCCGATTTCCCGGTTACGGTCCTGATCGGCGTCATCTTCGTGGTCTGCGTTCTGGTCTTCCGTCGCGGGATCGCCGGTGAGGTGCTGGAGTTCCTCAGGCAGAAGAAGAACAGGTCCCTCCCGTCCTGACCGGCCATCGAGCTCGGGCAGGACACATGCGTCGAGGCAGTCCGATGGCAGACAGCGACACATTCGACTACGTGATCGTCGGCGGAGGATCGGCCGGCTGCGTCCTCGCCAACCGCCTTTCGGCGGACCGGCGCCATTCCGTGTGCCTGCTGGAGGCCGGAGGCCGCGACAACTGGATCTGGTTCCATGTCCCGGTGGGCTATCTCTTCGCCATCGGGAATCCCCGCTCCGACTGGATGTTCAAGACCGAGCCCGAGCCTGGCCTGAACGGCCGCGTCCTGAACTATCCGCGTGGAAAGGTTCTCGGTGGCTGCTCGGCGATCAACGCTATGATCTACATGCGCGGCCAACGGGAGGATTACGACAACTGGCGCCGGATGGGCCTTCGCGGTTGGGGATGGGACGACGTCAAGCCCATCTTCCGGCGCCATGAGGATCATTATCTCGGCGAGGGAGAACATCACGGGGCCGGAGGCGAGTGGCGCATCGAGCCGCCCCGCGTGCGCTGGGACATTCTCGATTCCTTCATCGAGGCCGCCGTCGAAGCGGGCATCCCGCGCACGAGCGACTTCAACACCGGCAGCAACGAGGGCATCGGCTATTTCCAGGTGAACTAGAAGAACGGGCGCCGCTGGTCGGCGGCACGGGGCTTCCTGAAGCCCGCCCTGTCCCGCCCGAACCTCACGGTCGAGACCCAGGCCCGGGCGACGCGCATCCTCTTCGAAGGCCGGCGCGCAATCGGCGTGGAGATCGTTCAGAACGGCATCAAACGGCAGGTCCGTGCGAGGCGGGAGGTGATCGTCTCGACCGGTGCCGTCGTCACGCCCCAGCTTCTCCAGCTCTCCGGCATCGGCAACGGCGACCTCCTGCGGCAGCACGGCATTGAGGTCATCCACCACGCGCCGGGGGTCGGCGAGAACCTTCAGGACCACCTCCAGCTGCGCCCGATCTATCGGGTTCACGGCACCAGGACCCTCAACGAGGATTACCGCTCCCTCATGAGGAAGGGGCATATGGCCCTTCAATACGCCCTTTTCCGCCGCGGCCCCCTGACCATGGCGCCCTCGCAGCTTGGTGCCTTCACGCGCTCCTCGCCCCGTTATGCGACGCCGAACCTCCAGTTCCACATCCAGCCGCTCTCCCTCGACAAGTTCGGCGAGGAGCCGCATCCGTTCCCGGCCTTCACGGCAAGCGTCTGCAACCTGCGGCCGACGAGCCGTGGCAGCATCCGCCTGCGCGAGCCGGACCCGCTGGCGCCGCCCTCGATCAGGCTCAACTCCCTGGCTACGGACGAGGATCAGCAGGTGGCGGTCGATGCGCTGCGCCTCGTCCGGCAGATCGTTGCCATGCCGGCGCTCCGGAAATATCGTCCCGAGGAATATAGGCCTGGATCGGAGCTGACGACGGACGCTGAGCTGCTCCATGGCGCCCGCGAGATCGGGACAACCATTTTCCACCCCGTCGGCACCGCCAAGATGGGCATCGAAAGCGACCCGATGGCCGTCACGGACGAGCGGCTCCGGGTGCGCGGCATCGAGGGGCTGCGGGTCGTCGACGCCTCCGTCATGCCTACGATCACCAGCGGGAACACGAACTCCCCCACGATCATGATCGCCGAAAAGGGTGCCATGATGATCCTGGAGGATGAGGCCGCGGGAACCTCGGCGGCCGCGTGAGACAGAACCACCGCGGCCGCACTCAGGAGGGCTACCCCTCGCCCATGCAGGCCAAGCGCTCGATCTCCTCCACGAGTCCCCTCACCTCTTGTCCGGAATCCCTATCGGCCACGAGAACTGCGTCGGGAGTGGCGACCACGATCAGGTTTTCGACCCCTAACGTCGCCACAAACGGGCCGTCGGAGCGGATGTAGCTGCCCTGCGTATCCCGCGCGAGGACATCACCGAGGAGGGCATTGGCGCGCTCGTCCTTGGCCTCCCGTTCCCACAGCGCCGCCCACGTTCCCATATCCCGCCAGGGAAACGAGGGGGCGACTGCCACCGCCCTATGCGTCCGCTCCAGGACGGCATAGTCGAGCGAGATGCTCGGCGCCCGCTCGAAGGCATCGGCATCGAGGCGGATGAAGTCAGGGTCAGACGCCGCCTGGGCCACGGCATCCCGGCAGGCTTGAAGCAGTTCGCCGTCCAGGCGAGCCAGTTCGTCGAGGAAGGGCCGGACCGGCAGGAGGAAGATGCCGCTGTTCCAAACATACGAACCACTGCGGCAAAAGTGCTCCGCGGCCGCTCTGTCGGGCTTCTCCTTGAAGGCCTCTACCGTATGGACTTCGGGATGTCCTCCGATGGTGCGGCCCAGGCGGATATAGCCGAAGCCGGTCTCCGGGCCGGAGGGGGCAACCCCGAACAGGAGGAAGGCGCCCTCCTGGGCCGCAGCAAGCCCTTTTTCCACAGCACCGTGGAAAGCCCCGGCATCCGGAACATCATGATCCGTCGGCATGACGAGCAGGATAGCCTCCGGATCGTCCCGACCAGCGATCAGCGCCGCAACAGCCGCCGCCGGAGCCGTATTACGGGAAACGGGCTCGAGAACGATGCGAGCCTGCGTTCCCACGCACCGGAGCTGTTCGGCAACTGCGAAGCGGTGCTCGGTCTGCGCCATCACCAGGGGCTCGCCGTAAAAGTCGATACCCAGCAGGCGTTCCGCCGTCTTCTGCAGAGGTGTCTCGTTTCCGATGAGGGGCAGAAGTGGCTTTGGAAGGTTCTGCCGCGACAGGGGCCAGAGCCGACTGCCTGATCCGCCGGCGAGCAGGACGGGAGTGATACAATGCATGACGTCCTCGGTTCACCCCGGTCGTCGCCACCCGATTTTGGTGGAAATGCCGGGAAGGATCGTCATCGTAGCGCCCGGGAACGGGAGCGGGCCTGATGCAATGGAGGGGGAGCGGACGAGACCTTCGTCTCATGCGGAGCCGGTCGAGCAGGAAGGCTAGCCTCCTGCACGGCCGGCGACGGGTTCTCATCAGTGACTGCCGATTCCGGCCGCCTGTTCGCCAGGGCGAAGATGATTGGCCGCCCAGATCGCTGCCTGCGTCCTGTTCTTGGCACGGATCTTCCGGAGGATGGCCTTCACATGCACCTTCACGGTGGCTTCCGTGATGTCGAACTTCCGGGCGATGATCTTATTGGAATCGCCCTGCATGAGACACCGCAGGATGACCGTCTCCCGGACCGACAGGCCGCGCTTGCCGAGCTTGCTGCCCGCCTCCATCAGGACTTCGTCCGGATTGTCGGCCGGCTCTTCGGCGATAGGAACCTGACCCCTTATGAGATCGAGGAGCGCTGCCGGATAGATGGCCTCTCCCAGCATCACGAGATCGAGCGACTTGGTCAGCACCTCGCAGGAGACCGACTTCATCAGGTAGGCATCGGCGCCGGCCCGAAAGGCCGACAGAACCTCCTGAAGGTCATACCGATCCACCAGAGCCACGACCTTTGCGGCCCCGCACTCCGTCTTCAACTGCTTGATCTGGCGGAAGGCATCCTCCCGATCCGCGCCGGCGCTGACGATCAACATGAAGGACCGTTCGGACGCTTCGTAAGCCCGAACCTCCGAGAAACCCGAACAGGAAGCAACGACCTGGAAACGGGTGTCCGTCAGGATACGCTTTAAGCCTTCTCGCAGCAGAGTATTAGGCTCAACGAGCAATGTAGGCACCGGCTCCGTATCAGCCTCAACTGTTGCATCCCACCCTCCAGAGAATTGGGTGCCCGAAATCGGTGAGAAAGCCTCACCGGGGACAAGCTCATCCAGATTGGACAAGCCATCGCAACTATAGTTCTTCCTCATTGCCTGCTTCTCTGACCTAAGCCCCCGGACAGTTCAGCATCTCGTTTCTTTGTATTACCCTCGAAAGGAAGCTAGCCTAACTTCCGTAGCGGCAAAATAGGTAAGTTAGCATTTGGTGAAAATTTAGGACTCACGGCTCTATTTTTGCAAAGAATCTCCTGAGCAATTATTTCCTGGTACAGCCCCTGAACTGCATCGATGCAAACAAAACGGATGCGAAGGGGGTACGAGATCGAAGCCCGACAGGGTGTCGAGGGCCTTGTAAAGGCGGTGATTCGCGCCTTGTCTCACCCTTGCGGGTAGTTTGAAGCATCCGCGCAAATTAGAACCTAGACATCAGGTTCTCTCACCTTTACCAATTTTGCTGTCGGCGGTTCAGGAACCTGCGAATCCAAACAACATCACAGAAGAACGATATGGAGCCGATACCGGTCATCATGAGGTGCTACTTCAATCTCATCGATGGTTATGAGCGCATCCTGGACGTGGACGGGATCGAGGTTTCGACTTTGGAGCAGGCCCGTCTCCAGGCCGTCAAGGCCATCGAAGAGCTTCTCGAAGAGGACGATGGCATAGCCGAAGACTGGCGCAGTTGGACGCTGGAAGTCACCAATGAGGACGGACGGGTCTTACTTTCGATCCCGCTCAACGGCATTCTTCATTAAGATCTTCTCGGCAGCCGCCCGCTTGCCTGCCTTCGCATCGATGAGCCGTCGTAGCATGGTCTGGACATGGTCCTTTACGGCATCTCTCTTGACCGTCTCATCTTCAGGATTGATCCGACCTTCGCTGGAGACCATGTGACCAGCCTCTCGAAATCAGTGTGTCTGACGCTGCTGCTCAACGATGTTTCAGGAGATGCATACCGACGCCGCACCGTGAATGGGTACCCAAGGCTCGCTCGACATGCAGGGCGGGCGCCCTGCTCATTTTCGGTCCGTGAAAGGCACTTGGTGCGCGTCGCACCTTCCCATTTCAGGCAGAGCAGCCACTATATCGAGGCTCCTTTCCGGTCCGACAAAAGGAGTCCTGCCGGGCCGGTTCTCATGGGCAGACGCACGGGAGAGCTGCCGCGGTCTAGGACGAGAGCGGAGGGGCCTCGTCATGGACTTCGTTCGAAAAATGCGTGACGGCCCACATGGCAGCCTGCGTGCGGTTCGTGACACGGATCTTCCGAAGAATGGCCTTCACATGGACCTTCACGGTCGCCTCGGCGACATCGAGCTTGCGCGCGATGGTCTTGTTCGGCGCGCCCTCCATGAGGCAATGCAGGATCTCCGCCTCCCGGGCCGACAGCATGCGGCTCGGTACGCTCGTTGCGACGACTTGCATCCGTTGAGCCTCTGCGGTCGAGTAGAAGCGTGGCGCAGGAGCGTCGACGGCACGCTCCGACAAGGCGGCTATGACCATTGCGGCCGGAAACACCTTTTCGCCGAGCATGACGAGGTCAAGGTATTTTACCAGGGTCTCGCAGCCGATCGTGGCGAGACAGTAACCGTCCGCCCCCGCGTTCAAGATCGCCGCCATGCCGCCCATGTCGAAACTGTCTGCAAGAACGACGACCCGAGCAGACGGAGCCCTCGCCTTGAGGCTTCGAACAATCTCCGGACTCTGCTCCTGGTACAGGTTCTCGTCGAGAATGAAGAGCAGTTCGGTTTCTGGCGGGAGGGCCGAAAGAAGGTCATTCCGGTCAATGGCCTGCTCGGGCCGCACGTGATAGCGCGTAGCAGACAGAATGTGACGAATTCCTTCGCGGACCATGGCATTCCTGCAGGCGAGGAATGTTGTGATGGGTAGTGAATCGTGAGGCATACCGCGACATTCCCTTTTTGCAGTTACGAGAAAATTATACAATTCACCATTTGTTAAGCATTAAGGCAAAGGAGGTAATTTTACCGCTTAGGAGGTAAATTTTATGCCATCTGATGCCCCAGTGAAAAAATCCTAATTGCCCTGGCGATACTTCCTTGAATTCCTATGGATGTCGACGAAATGAGATCCACAGAAATACATCGCATCCCAAGCAATCATTTCTGAGAAAAAGCCGGTTCGCCCGTATATTCTTCGACTCCCGCACCAGTATTATGAACCACCAGAACAATCAATGAATCTAGATCAATCACATTATAAGACAACTTTCTTTGATGCGTCATACTATTATTGAACTATTATACAGCAATCACCATTTTAAGCTGCCCAGTGAATCAGAAATTTCCTAATTCTATTGAATACCCTAAGAACCTACTTTGCTTGCTGTGTGCGCGGACCGCTCTCGAGAGACGGTCCGCGCATACGGGAAAACCCCGGCCAAAACTGCTCCTACATCTCGCGGAAGGCACGCGCCATGCTGTCGCGGATCGGCTGCAACAGGTATTCGATGAAGGTGCGGTCGGTCGTCTTGATATAAACCTCCGCAGGCATTCCTGGAGTTGGCGCAAATCCGTGGATCTTGGAGGCCTCGTTCGGGTCCAGGGAGACTCTCGCCACATAAACGTCGTTGCGCGTCAGGGTGCTCTTCTCGTCGGGCAGCGCATCGGCGGACACATAGACCACCTCCCCTTCGATCATAGGCGTGATGCGTTGTTTGAGTGCCGTGAGACGGATAATGGCCTTTTGCCCTAGTTTCACATTCGGGATGTCCTGAGGTCTCACCCTCACCTCGATGAGCAGGCTGTCCTGAAGGGGGACGATCTCCATGACCGTCTTGCCTGCCTCGATGACGCCGCCGGGCGTATGATAGCGCAACTTCACCACGACGCCCTTCACGGGACTTGCGATCCTCACCCTGTCGAGGACACGCGTCGCCGCGAGGACGCGCTCTCGCACATCCGCCAGCTCTCCGAGCGTCTCGTGCAACTGTTCCACCGAGGTCTTGATGGCCGCATTCCGAGTACCGACGATCTGCTCCTCCGAGCGAGCAATCCTCTCCTTCGAGTCGCCAATCTCTCCTGTCAGCCGCCCTACCTCTCCCTGGAGATTCGCTCGCGCGCGCTGGAGCGCCAAAACCTCCGACCTGCGGATAAGACCGCTCTTCAGGAGCTGTTCCTTCGCGAGAAGCTCCTCGTCGAAGAAGGCAATCTGTTCGCGGACGGACGCAAGCTGAGTCGTGCTGCCCTTGATCCGCTCATGGAGCGCCTCGATGCTTGTCCGGATTGACGCGATCTCGCTTTGAAGACTCTTCTGACGCGCTTCGATGGTCGCGCGTTGCGCTTTGACGATCGTGGCAATGTCAGGATCGCTATCGACCTGTCTCAGGAGTTCATCCGGGAATGCAACCTCGCGCTTCTCGGCCATTTCGGCCCGCAGGCGAGCCTCGATGGCGATCAACCGCGCCTCGCGCAGGGCAAGTCGGCGTAGTTCCGCCCGCGGCCCGGTCTCGTCCAGCTGGATCAGGGTTTCGCCCGGTTCGACCACGTCCCCCTCACGCACGAGGATGTCCTGGATGACGCCTCCTTCCAGGTGTTGGATGATCTTGTTCTGACCTGTGGCCACGAATGCGCCCGATGTTACGACAGCGCCCGCGATGGGGGCGATCCCTCCCCAATATCCGAATCCCATGAGAGTCATGGTGAGGATCGCAATGCCCAAAAGCGTCGGCAGGCGCGTGCTGCGTGGCACGTCCGCGTACCATTCCTGCTGCTTCTGGAGAGTGATCGTAGCCGTGTGCGACATGGAGAGTTCCGATCCTATCCTTCAATGACGGGCGGACCGTCCTGTGGCCTGCGGCCGCTCAGAAGCGGAATAATCTCCTCCCGTCGGCCGAAGGCCTGCACGGATCCGTCCTTGAGCATCATGATCTTGTCCACGCTCTTGAGCAGTGCCGGACGCTGAGTGATTGCCACAATGGTGATGCTTCGCTCCTTGGCTCGCGTAAGCGCGCGGGCAAGCGCCTGCTCGCCTGGAAAATCGAGATTGGAGTTCGGCTCATCCAAAACGACAAGGCGAGGATTGCCGAAGAAGGCACGAGCCAAGCCGATGCGCTGGCGCTGCCCACCCGAGAGAGGGCTGCCGTCCATTCCGACAATGGTTTCGTAACCTTGCGCGAATTGCGAAATCATTTCGTGGACGTCCGCCAGCGCGGCTGCATCGAAAATATCGTCGTCACTTGCATCATCCCGCATGCGGGCGATGTTGGCCTTGATCGAGGCCGGAAAGAGCTGAACATCCTGCGGAAGATAGCCGACGCTCTCGCCGAACTGTCGCGGATCCCAGTTGCGCAGGTCCATCATGTCGAGTCTGACGCTGCCGGCCGTAGGAATGATGGATCCGACCAGCATGCGCCCCAGGGTCGACTTTCCCGTGCCCGAAGCGCCAACCACCGCGAGCGACTCACCCGGCTCCAGCTGAAACGAGATGCCGTTCAGGATCACCTTCTTGTTCGGTGGCGGCACGTAGAGCACGCGTTCGACGCTCAAACGTCCCTGCGGCTGCGGCAGACGCAGGCGCTCCATGTTGAGCGGCGAGTTGTGGAGCAGCGACTTGATCCGTCCATAGGCGGAGCGGGCCTGAACGAAGTTTCTCCAGCCCTCGATGGTCCCTTCCACGGGCGCCAGAGCGCGGCTGGCCACAATGGAGGATGCAATCACCATTCCGCCGGTGAGCTCGCCCGCCATCGAGAGCGTCGCTCCCCACCCGAGGAGCGACACCTGCGTGGTGAGGCGAATGAACTTCGACAGGCCCGTCATCATGATGTTTCGGTCCTGCGCGATGACCTGGGCCTTGAGAGACTCGCCCGTCTCCCGCCCCCACATCAGAACCCCTTCGGGGATCATCCCCATGGCGTTGATGACCTGAGCGTTCCGGGCCATGGCATCGGCCTGGAGATTGGCCCGGGACGCATAGGCATTGGCTTTCGCGAAGGGCACTGCGGTCAGCTTCTGATTAACGAGCGCCACGGCCAGAAGAAGCAGCCCCGTCACGGAGACGATGTAGCCGAGCTGTGGGTGGATGAGAAAAACGGCCAGGAGATAGACCGGTGCGACAGGCGCATCGAGCATCATCAGCAGGACCGGCCCCGTCAGGAAGCTGCGGACATGCTGCAGATCAGACAAGATCTGGAATTCCTTGACGGAGCCATTCTGCGAGGCTTTTGCGGCGGCACTGAGAACGGGAGCGCCCAGCTTGCTTTCCGCCTCCACGGCAATCCGCATCAGGATGAACCGGCGCATCATGTCCATGAGCACATGAGCGAGGACCGCCCCGATGACGACCAGGGACAACATCGCAAGAGTATCGACGCTGCGGCTGGTCAAGACGCGGTCCGAGATGTTGAAGAGATAGACCGGGATCGCCAAGACGAGAACATTTACGAAGAACGAGAAGACCGCCACCGTGATCAGGTTTCGGCGACAGGCTGCGAGACCTTTGCTCAGAACTTCGCGAAAATCGCGATCCGCGGAGCGCTGCTGAAGCTGGGGTGGCTTTCGTGGCCCGTTCCCACCGCGGCTCGGACCATCCCCGCCGGGCGGAGCCTTGACATCCCTCCCGTCACTTTGGAAAGGGACAGCCGGTCTTGAGCGGGCAGGCGCAGACGGCACGCGCGCCTCCTCCCGCTCGAGCGGCATCCCTCCGGGAGCCACGGACGGCTTCGGCATGGGTGCTTTCGGGGGAGCAAACGGGGGCTCAGGCCTTCGCATGTTTCCCGGGGATGCTGCTGGGCGGGGTGCCGGCCCTCCGTTGGTGCTCCGGCTCAAACCGGACTGCGGCTCCGTCGAGAGACTTTTCAAGGCGTCTTTCAGAAGCATCAGCTCCCCCAGCTCCACAGGATCGTTCTTCCCGGATCGGTCAGGTCAGAACATGACCGAACGTATCGTGTTGATTTCCGAAGATGTCTTTGGTCCAGACATTGGTGTCGTCCGTCGTGCTCTGAGCGTGATCCACGAATGCGATGAGCTCAGTGACGAGGGCCGCAGGATCGGTCCGGACGACATGCGTATCGTCCGACACCAGATTGGCCTGCAGGAGAATGGAATCCTCATAGGCGTTTCCGCCGATCACATGCCCGGCGGTTGCGCTTGCATCGATGATCTCGGCGAAGTTACCGGCGCTATTGCCACCGGACGACAGCCACTGCATCGTCGAGCCGTCCTTGGCCCATTGCACCGCCACATCGGGGTCCGAGATGATGTTGACCTGATTGATGATGTTCAGGTCGTAATAGTCGCCAGTCACGAACAGGACATCCAATGTCCCGGTCGCGGTACCGTGGAATCCGGACCAGGCCTCCCGACCGACATTCTCCCTGTTCCCGAGGCTCTCGATCAGCTTCGTCAGGTCATCCGTCATGGACGAGAAAGCGGTAGATCCGTAGGTGTGTATCGCAGCTTCGTTATGAAGGGTGTTCTGGCCTGAGAAGACTCTGGACGCGTCCTCGGCCTCCTCTCCCGCATTCACGGCAATCACATCGTCATCGAGCACGATGTTCAGCTGGGAAATGATATTGGCCGAGTGGTAGTTGCCCAGAACGACGATGACGTCGTAGTTCTTGCCCCAGTCCAGGAACCTGGCGACATTGTACTGCTCGCTGCCACCCGTATGAACTTCGGTATAGTTTTGTGTGGTCGTCTGGACCGTGACGTCGCCGTCCTGAACAAAGCTCCTCTGCGTCAGCGCCTTGATATCGAACAAATCGCCGTTCACGTAATCGACATTGACCTTCAGGTCCCCCTTGTAGGCCTTCGCGCCGGCAGCCTCCATGAGCACCGTCGCCTCAAAGCTGGCGATGTTCTCGGTGGTATTCCCTCCATCATCCACGACGGCGGGCTGGGCTCCCGCATCCAGGACATGGTCCTGGTTCTGCAGGATGTTAGCTTGCAGGATCGCATTGGTCGAAAAGTAGTCGCCTTTCACGATCAGGGTCGCGGGAGCATCGTTCAAGTCGAGGATCAAAGCCGCGTTCTCGGCCTTGTTGGCCCCGGTCTCCGCAACCTGCCCAGGATCATTGCTACCCTCCTCCCTCTCGGGTGGCGCCGGCGGTGTCACGGTTGAAGTGTCTTCCGGCTTCGACGCATCCTGCTCCTGCAATTCGCCGTTAACGTATCGTCCAGGCTCAATCTCGCCGGCCTCACGGGTCCCATCGGCCAGGGCTTGGTCATGCGCGAGCACATCCTCGGTCATGACATCGCCCAACTGGCCCAGAGGGGCACCTGCAGGCGGAATGAGGTCTCGCCCTGCATCGACGAGGGAGGACATGGCCTCGTCAGCATGAACGGGATTCAGGCTATCGTAATCGTGCCCGGCATCGGAAAAGCGGTCGACATCGGAGAGCGTGTTGGCCTGTGTCAGCTTAGCAACCACTCCGGATGGCGGATCGTCATAGGATAGGCTGTAGGTCGGCTCCCGGTGCCCGATCGGATGCTCAGCACGTGGCTGCGTCACATGCTCGCCCTGCGGGCGAGTGATGTAATGGATCACATAGATGTACTGAATATGGTGGCCATAGCCGAGGTGGGCCGCCGCCCCTCCGGAGGACCCAGCCTCACCATCAGACGGGGGTTCTGACCGATCCTCTGGGAGGTAGAGCCGACTGTCGATCTCGGGAAGTTTGAGATGTGAAAACTTGAGCGCCGCGAAGTCACCGCTCGATCCGGATGGGCTCGACACCATGATAGTACGGACAGCTTGGCTGCCCATATCCGGATTATCTGCAGCCACGCGCACCGCATCGTCCGGCTCGAGCCGATACTCCGTATTTTGAGCCTTGTAGAAAGCTTCGTCGTATTTGAGACGGGCGGCGGCGTAATCCTGGCTGAGATGCCAGTATCCGGCAAAATGCCAGATCATTTCGAGTGCGCCACCGGGGGCCATCCATGCCTCCTGCCGTCAAGATGAACTTGGAACAATGATATGGCCCGCACGAGTATCCCGTGCGGGCCATATCGCAGGCGATTAGCTGTGATGATCGTCGGTCAGATCACCACCGACAACGCTCATCGAATGGTACTGGATATTGGCACCCATCGAGATGTTCTGGTTGAAGGCCTCGAGATGGGAGGTGGCGGCCGCAGTCACATTCGCGGCAACGGACCCGTCTTCTCCTGCACCCGTTGCGAAGTCTCCGGCAGCGCCGTTGATCCCGCTCGCATCCCCACCGGTCCACGTGCCGTCCTGGCCCCATTCAGCATTGCTGGTCAGGTTTGCCGTGAGGGTGTCGTTGTCGGCCAACTCACTGATCTGCGTCATGCTGAAGGCTTGCCCGGCACCGTCACCGATAGCCGAGAGAACACCGTTGAAGTCAGTATTGTCGAGATTGATCCAATTCGTCTCTGAATAGTTGAACGCATCCTGAATGTTGACGCTCAGATCGAAATTGGCGGTGTTGTAGCTGTCCGTTGGGTTGTAGCTATCGTTGACGCTATGGTCGCTGTTGTCGTTATAGCTGTCCGTCGGGTTATAGCTGTCGTTGATGCTATGATCGCTATTGTCGCTGTTGTCTGAATTATCATTGTAGCTATCATTGACGCTCTTGTCGTTGAGCGCATCGTTCAGCGCGACATCGACCGTTGTCGTCGTGGTATCACTATTGTCGTTATAGCTGTCGTTCGTGCTGTTGTCGCTATTGTCCGAGTTGTCGCTGTTGTCAGAATTGTCGGAATTGTCATTATAGCTATCGGTCGCGCTCTTGTCGTTGAGAGCATCATTCAGCGCGACATCGAGATTCGTGCTGTTGTCGTTGTAGCTGTCGTTCGTGCTGTTGTCGCTGTTGTCCGAGTTATCGCTGTTATCCGAATTGTCCGAGTTGTCACTGTTGTCATTGAAGGCATCAGTGATGCTGTTGTCGGAATTATCTGAGTTGTCAGAGTGGTCGGAATTGTCGCTATTGTCCGAACTATCGTTATAGCTGTCGTTCGTGCTGCTGTCGTTCCGGCTGTTGGTGTTGCTATCGTCGTCGTAATTACCGTTTTCCTGGGATGCAAAAGCAAAGCCCGCAATGGCGGCAGCGACGTTGCCGTTTTGATCGGTAGCCATGATCGATGTCCTATTTCAACTGACGGCAGCGCTCCGAGTCCAGCCTTCCCATCCATTACGTGTCCGGCCGAAGCGTCGCGATGCCAAATCCGATTTTCAGGGTTCTCCATCGGCCCAGTGCAGAATCCGCCAAGCGCAAGATTCCAGAAATGAGCCCGATGGCCGGTTCATAAAGTGAGCGACAATAAGGTTCGGCGCCTCCTCCCTACGAGAAACGTTCACCTCTCGACATTTGTCGGAGCACATGTCGACGGCCTCGGAATCCATGCATAGGTTCCGGTCCGGCGAACATTCCGCCGCACGTGAGTGCGGCCCGCCCCGATGTCATTTTTCAGTCTTGGAGAAGCCCTTTTGTCCGCTTCAAGCTGAAGCGATCCATAGGCTCTCACTTTCGAGTCTCATGCCTGGAGGCAGGCACCCGTACGCTTCACACTCATGTTCGCGGTCGACTCGATAATGTCCCGTAGCGCCTCCGTGCAGGGACGCTTCAGGCAGGGAAAGTAGACTTTAATTCACGCCATGCGTCCAGTTGCGCAATGGGAGTAGCCCTGTATCCTTGCATTTGAGAGAGATGAGGAGCTGTCGTTTCACGAGAGGGACATGACCTTTTCTTCGAACATCTCACGCCAAAGAGCATCAAGATCGTCCTGCAGATAAGGCATGTCGGATTTCCACTCGGCAGAGCGGCCAGGCTCGACAAACGCACGATAGCTTCGTTGCAGGGCCGCATGGAAGCTGACGGCCTGATTGCAGCCGCTGAGAAACTGCGGGTCGTCCTCCATGCTCAGGGTGAGGATCTCTTCCCCGTGGACACTGGCGGACTCTCCGCTCAGCGCCGCGATGGTTTCAGCCTGGATGAGACCGAGAGCCAGCGAACTCAGTGACCCTTCCAGTGTTATCCGGGCTTCGAGGCTGGCCAGCATCGACAGGAAACCCAAGACATATGCGTTATGCCATGCGGTTGCCGGTATCCTCCCCAGGCGCGCCTCGCTTCCCTCGATGAAGGGCGCCAGCGTGGCCAAGATGGACTTTCGCCCTCTGCGCGCCTTCCATAGCTGGAACATCTTCAGCCGCACCCCTCCTCAGCCTCAGGACAATTGGCCCACAATCGGCATGGCGCAATCGCCCTTCGGCATAAACCGGACTATAGTGGCGCGATCCGACGGCCCGTGCCGAGGATGACACCGCTCCGGAAGAGAAGGCACAGGCATGCCAACGAAACTTCCCGACAAGCCCGACTTTCAGGCCATCGAGGCTGCAGCCATCGACTCCGCCGACCATCGGACCATGGTCCTGGCGCTGATCGGGAACCTGGTCTTCAGCTGGTCCAACAATGAAAGCATGTTCATTTATGTGCTCATGCTGCTCCTGGAGACCGACGAGGTCTCGGCCGCCATCGTATTTGCGACACTGAACACCACAAGAGCCCGCCTGGACCTCGTCCAGCGTCTTGCCAAGGCCAAGATCGCCGACAAGGGTACGGCGCAGGTCCTCGACGGGCTCATTGCGCGCTTCAATACCTGCACCCGTATCCGCAATGAGTTCAACCATTGCATGTACGTTGTGAGTGACCGCGGTGAGATCACCCACACCCATGCCATGAAGATCCGGGAAAGCGCTGGACGTCTGGTGTTGGGAGAAGTCAGAGCCGTCAACGAAGCTCGCATCGGGGAACTGGTCAAGACGGTCGAGGACCTGAAGATCCTCAACCGAGAACTTTGGGATTTCCTACCTCGCCTTCAAGCGTCCGTGCGCTCTCCAGCGCAGGGCACGCAAAAGGCGGCCGCCCCATCCGCCTGACGCGCAGGGGATGAGCCAGGCCTGGAAAGGCTCACTTCCCGTCAGCGTTTCCGCTTGGCCCGCCGCGAGAGCATGTTCAGCCCCTCGATAAGGGCCGAGAAGGCCATCGCGGTGTAGATGTAGCCTTTCGGCACATGTGCCCCGAAACCTTCGGCGATCAGTGTCATGCCGATCATCAGCAGGAAGCCCAGCGCCAGCATGACCACGGTCGGATTGGCCTGAATGAAGCGTGCCAGTGGATCAGCTGCCAGCAGCATCACGGTGACGGCTGCAACGACGGCGATGACCATGACCGGGATATGGTCGGTCATGCCGACGGCCGTGACGATGCTGTCGATGGAGAACACCAGGTCGAGGACCAGGATCTGGCCGATCGCGGAGGCGAAGCCGAGGCTCGCCTTGCTGCCCTCGAACATGTCGGGTCCGTGATCAGGATCCACGTTGTGGTGAATCTCCTTGGTGGCCTTCCATACGAGGAAGAGACCGCCCGCAATGAGGATCAGGTCCCGCCACGAGAAGCCATGACCGAAGATCTCGAAGATCGGCTCCGTCAGTTGCACGATGAGGGCCACGGTCCCCAGGAGGCCGAGACGCAGGATCAGGGCAAGCCCGATGCCGATCCGGCGGGCCCGCGTCTGCTGGTCGGCCGGCAGCTTGTTGGTCAGGATGGAAATGAAGATGAGGTTGTCGATGCCGAGGACCACCTCCATCACGACGAGGGTGGCAAGAGCAGCCCAGACCGTAGGGTCTGTGAACAGGGCCAGGATTTCAGTCATCATTCCATCCGCATTTCTTCTCTGCCGTTATCTCGGTGCTCTTTTGCCGCTCGCAAGGGCCCAGGCATTGCCCGATTGCCGGCTTTCTTCGCTTTTGGTCCGTTTTCTTCCGAACGGCCTCATCTCAAGATGTCCGGAACCAATTCCGAACCCTTACGAAACCAATTGCGTAATGGTTCGCCCTTGGGTTAAGTTTGTTTCGCATCGATCGAAGGCCAAGCAATAAAGAACCGCGCATCGGTGCATCAAAGTAACAATCAGTCTTGAGGGAGGCTGGATGATCTTTGAGCCCTTGCCGGACAGCTCGGACTTTGCCCTTCGGCAATTGCGGATCCTGCTCGACTCGCTCGACAGCGGGGCCGATGCCCAGTTGCCGCCTGAGCGATCCCTGTCGCGGCAGATCGGTGTCGGACGGCGCGCCCTGAGGCGAGCCCTTGAGGTTCTGGAGGCGGAAGGACGGATCTGGCGCCAGCAGGGAAAAGGAACATTCGTGGGATCCCGCCCTTTGCGGACGAAGGTAGACCTCGAAGCCCTGTCGAGCGGCACCAATCCCCTGGAGATCATGGAGGCTCGGCTCGAGATCGAGCCAGCCCTCACACGCCTCGCCGCCCTGCGAGCCTCGAACGGCGACATCGAGCGGCTGACCCATCTTGCGGGCAAGACGGCCTCAAGCGCCGACGGGGATATGGACAGCCGGGAATTGTGGGATGGCGCCTTTCACCGGGCCATCGCCGAGGCGGCCGGCAACAGCCTGCTCTTCATGTTCTTCGACGTCATGAACCGGATCCGGCAGGACCCTACCTGGCGGCGGCTTCGCGAGCAGGCGCGATCAAAGCCTGGACAGCGCAATTATGTGAACCAACACAGCCGGATCGTTGCGGCAATCGCAGCCCGTGACGGGGGAGCGGCGGAACAGGCCATGCGCGAGCATCTGGAAACTGTCCGTGCCAGCCTGCTCAGGATCATGACCCGCTCCACGACGACGGCCCAGGACAATGCGCCTTCGGATGTGTCTTCACCGGATGATCAGGGACGGCCCGCAGCATGATCGACGATACGGTGCTTCGGACGATGAGCACGGAACTCGACCCCCGAAGTCGTTCGGATCCTGAGACCCTGCTTCGCGTGGAGAATCTCTCGATCCGCTTCGACGGCGCCCCTTTGGGCGTCAATGTGGTGGACGATGTTTCCTTCTCGGTCGCCAAGGGCAAGACCCTTTGCCTGGTCGGAGAATCCGGCTGCGGAAAGAGCGTCACAGCGCTCTCTCTTATGGGACTCCTTCCGACACCTCCGGCGAGGCTCGTGAACGGGACCGCCCAATTCCGCGGGAAAGATCTTTTTGGCCTTTCCGAGCGCGAGCGAGCCGACATGCGCGGCAACCGGACCGCGATGATCTTCCAGGAGCCCATGACCTCGCTCAATCCCGCCTTCACGGTGGGGGACCAGATCACGGAAGGCATTCTCCGCCACAGGAAGGTATCGAAGGCCGACGCAAGGGAGCGGGCTCTCGACATGCTCCGGCGGGTCCGGATTCCCGCACCGGAAAAGCGCATGCAGGCCTATCCTCATGAGATGTCGGGCGGCATGCGCCAGCGCATCATGATTGCCATGGCTCTTGCCAACGAGCCGGAACTGCTGATCGCCGACGAGCCGACCACCGCCCTCGACGTGACGATCCAGGCGCAGATCAT
>Ga0182741_1000552_pt1 | contig 55442 bp, 46 predicted proteins | sample eDN5th37CBELigOP_FD_128874 | JGI IMG/M metagenome (GOLD analysis project Ga0182741, IMG submission 128874) | Enriched Organic Plus compost microbial communities from Emeryville, California, USA - eDNA 5th pass 37_C BE-Lig OP (version 2) (version 2) ... | reverse complement strand
GCCGCGGCGGCGGCTTCGGCTTCGGCGGCGTGGCCGGTGAGCCGGCCCAGCCGCTCCATGGTGGTGGGGATGTCGGCCAGCCGGCGCGGCTCGCTGACGAACACGGTGAGCCCCAGTGCCCGCAGCCGCGCGATCAGCCGCTCGCCGTTGCCGCTGTGCCAGGCCAGCACCAGGTCCGGCCGCAACGCCAGCAAGGCTTCCAGATCGATGCTGTCGTAGTTGCCGATGCGCGGAACCCGCGCCACCTCCGGCGGATAGTCGCTGTAGGCCTCGGTACCGACCAACTGCGCGCCGGCGCCGACGGCGAACATCAGCTCGGTGGCATGCGGCGCCAGGCTCACGACCCGCCGCGCCGGCGCGGCCAGCTCGATCGACTGGCCGAGATCGTCCTGGACACGCACGGCCGCGGTCGCCGCCGTGGCCGCGAGCAACAGCGCGCCCGCCGCGCAGCAGGCGCGCAGCCACGCCCGGCCGCCGCGCTTGGCGGCCGGGCGGCGTGTCGTCGTGGCTGCGCGGCGGTTCATCGCGGCTGGTAGTGCAGGGTAAGGAAGTAGCTGCGGCCGGCCTGGTTGTAGTAGGCGATGGTCTGGTAATCCTTGTCGAGCACGTTCTTCACCTCGAACTGAAGCCGCCAGTCGCGTGCCGGCGTGAAGCCCGCCCGCAGATCGAGCAGTCCATAACCGCCGAGTTCCAGCGTGTTCGCCGTGTCGCTGTAGCGGCGGCTCTCGGCGAACAAGGAAGCGCCGACGCTGAAGGCGCCGAAGTCGCGGTCGGTGTCGATGCGCATTGACCGGCGCGCGCGGCGCGGCAGCGCATCGCCCTGATTGGCTCCGGCCGAGCGGTTCTCCGGATCGAGCAGGGTCAAACTGGCGCCGACCGTCCAATCGTGGAAGCGAGTGTTGGCGCCGAGCTCCAAGCCGCGGATGCGGGCCTTGTCGATGTTCTCCATCCGGTCGAATTCGGCCTGGTACACGATCAGGTTGTCGACGTCGGTCTGGAACAGCGCCAGCGACCAATCCACGGCCCGACCGTGCGTCTGCAGCCCGAGTTCCACGTTGCGCGCCCGCTCCGGGTCGAGTTCGGGATTGCCGCCCCAGGGGTTGTAGAGGTCGTCGAAGGTCGGCGCCTTGAAGGCCGTGCCGGCCGCGGCCAGCAGGCGCAGGCCGCGGGCCAGTTCGTAGCCCCAGCTGACGTTGCCGGTGACGTGTCCGCCGAACTGCTCGTTGTCGTCGTGACGGCCGGACAGCTGCAGGCTGTGCGCGCCGAAGCTGGCCTGGTACTGCAGGAACACGCCGATGTTGTCGCGCGAGTCGACGGTGTAGGCGCTGCTGGCATCGACCTCGTCGTGCTGATAGTCGGCGCCCAGGGTCAGCAGCTGCCCCTGGCCCAGCGACAGATCGTTCTGCCAGGACGCGGTGTCGCGCGAGGTGTCGATCCTCGACATGAACACGCCGTTCTGGAAGTAGTCGCGCTGGTCGCGCTCGTTGCCAACGGCGAGGCTCGACTGCCAGCCGCGCAGCGGCGACAGCGCCAGCCGCGCGCCGAGCACCTGCTCGACGAAGTCGTTGGAATTGTAGTAGCCGTCGAATTTAGTGTGGCCCCAGGCGCGCAGCGCGCTGAGGTCGATCTCGCCGGTCGTGCCGAAGCGGGTGCCGACCCGCGCCTGCACCGAGGAGTTGCGGTAACCGTCTTCGTCCGGCTCGCCGGCCGGGCCGCAGTCGGAGCGCGGATGCGGCGCGCAGGCGTCGAAGCCGTCGGTCTCCAGGTGGCTGGCGCCGATGCTGAACCAGCTGCGCTCGCCGCCGCCGGCGAGGTGGAACGTGCCCTTGTAGGTGTCGTCGCTACCCGCGCTCAGGCTGGCCGAGGGCCGCAGCTTGCCGCCGCCCTTGCGGGTGAAGATCTGGATCACGCCGCCGATGGCCTCGGAGCCGTATAGGCTGGAGCGCGGGCCGCGCACCACCTCGATCCGCTCGATCTGGTCCACCGGCAGGTCATGCCAGGGGATGCCGGCCGCCGTGGTGCCGCCGACCTTGACGCCGTCGATCAGCACCAGGACATGGTCGGATTCGGTGCCGCGCAGGAACACGGCGCTGGCCTTGCCGGGGCCGCCCTGGTTGGTCACGGTCAGGCCGGGCGTGCCGCGTAGCGCTTCCACCACCGATTGCGCCTGGCGGCGCTCGATGTCCTGGCGGGTGATCACGGTGACCGAGGCGAGCGTTTCGTCCACCGTTTGCGCGGTGCGCGTGGCGGTGACGATAACCGGTGGCAGAGTGGTCTCCTGCGCGGAGACGACGGCGGAGGCGGCACCCAGCAGTGCCGCGGCGATAGGCTTTTTCATTGTCATTCCTTTGCGCACACCCGCGCGTAATCAAGGGATTAGCAGCGCGCAAAGGGGGAGACGGACTACGAGGTGGGAACCGTCCGCCGACGCCGCCCTCCGCAGCACTGGACCAGAAGCGAATGCTTCAGCTCCAGGCCGGTCTCCGGGCTTGCGAGCGGGTTTCCCCTGGACTTGCGCCTTCCCATGCGAACGCACAGTGGCATCATGCAAGTCTTTGACTCGTCTACCGTTGCGGGGGCAGCGCCGGAATCGTCACGAGGACTGAACCGGCTTCCCGTTTAACCCGAGAAGCGACTACTCGGGAACCTGGAACGGGGCGAACATTAGTCCGTGGCGGAGGGGGCGTCAAGGCGGCGGCGTGATCGGGAGGGTTTTCCGCTTTCGAGTAGGTGAGCGGCATTGGCTTGCCGCGCCGCTCCCACAGGGGAAGAACGCAGACCATTGTTCTGTGGGAGCGGCTCCGCCGCGAATGCCTTTCTCCAGTTCTCGCCAATTTTTCAAAGCGATACCTTTGCGGCACTATCCGGGGCACGACAGGGCTTCTGCCGGCCGGCTTCGTTCCGAAGTTCGGTGAGCGAGGAGCGAAAGGCATTCGCGGCACAGCCGCTCCCACAGGAAAGACACAGGAGAGGCCAAGGAAGACGCCACAGGCCGGCTAGCCGCCGCAAGGCACCTGCTGGCTTGCTCAAGAACATGGGATCTCCCACAGGAGGAAAGGTGCAAGAGAGGTAGGGAAGACGCCACAGGCTAACTACCAGCCCAAAGCACACCTGCAGGCTGATTCCAGAACATGGAATTTCCCACAGAAGAGGGGCGTCACGCCGACGGCTAGCCGGGGATGAAAGCGCGCCGGCCGCTGTCATCGACCAGCACGATCGGGTGTCCGTACAGCCGCTTCAGATGCTCCGGTTTCAGCATCCGCTCGGCCGGTCCGGCCATGGTTTCGCCGTCGCCGAACAGCAGCAGCAGGTGGTCGCAGAAGCGGGCGGCCAGGTTGAGGTCGTGCAGGCTCATCAGCAGCAGCCCGCCGTGGTCGCGAGCGCGTCGGCGCAGCAGTTCGAGCAGGCTGATCTGGTGGCGCAGGTCCAGATGGTTGGCCGGTTCGTCCAGCAAGCAGACCAGCGGCGCCTGGGTCAGCAGCGTCGCCACCGCCAGCCGCCGCCGCTCGCCGCCCGACAGCGTGTCCACCTGCCGCCTTTCCGCGCGGTCCAGTTCCACCGCCGCCAGCGCCGCGCGCGCCAGCGCCAGGTCGTCCTCGCTCTCCCACCGCCAGGCGGGGAGGTGCGGGTGGCGGCCGATCAGCGCGGTTTCCAGCACCGTGGCCGGCAACGGATCCTGGCTGTCCTGCGGCAGCAGGCCGAGCAGGCGCGCCAACTCGCGCCGCGGCAGCGTTTGCAGCGGCCGCTGCCGCAGCCGCACCTCGCCGCCGGCGGGCAGGCGCAATCCGGCCAGGGTGTGCAGCAGCGTGGTCTTGCCGGTGCCGTTGGCGCCGAGCAGCCCCCAGCACTGGCCCGGAGCGAAGCTCAGGTTCAGGCCGGCGCAGACGCGCTTGCCGCCCACGGTCACGGTTAGATCGTGGCAGGCGAGCAGGCTCACGCGCCCACCCCGCGGCGGTTGAGCAGGAACAGGAACACGGGCACGCCAATCAGGGCGGAGAGCACGCCCACCGGCAGCTGCTGCGGGGCGATCACCACCCGCGCCAGGCTGTCGGCTAGCACCAGGAAACTGCCGCCCAGCAGCACCGCCGCCGGTAGCAGCAGGCGGTGATCGCCGCCGATCGCCAGCCGCAGCAGGTGCGGCACCACCAGCCCGACGAAACCGACGCTGCCGGCGATGGTCACCGCGGCGGCGGTGAGCAGCGAGGCGAGGAAGAACAGCGCCAGCCGCAGCCGCGGCACCGCCACGCCGAGCACGCTGGCCTGTAGTTCGCCGCGCGCCAGCAGGTTGAGATTGCGCGCCAGCGCCAGTGCCAGCGCCAGCCCGATCAGCAGAATCGCCAGTCCAGCCGGCCAGTTCCGGGCCTGGCTGAGATCGCCCATCAGCCAGAACAGCATGCCGCGCAGGCTTTGCTCCGGGCCGATCGCCAGCAGCAGGCTGATCAACGCGCCCCAGCCGGCCGCCACCACCACGCCAGTGAGCAGCAGCCGGGTCGAGGTCCAGCCGCCGCGGCCGTGCGCCAGGCCGAACACCAGGAACATCGACAGCAGGGCGCCGAGGAAGGCGCTGCCCGATACCCAGGCGCCGCCCACGCCGAGGGCGATGCTGAGCAGCGCCGCCACCGAGGCGCCGCCGGAGATGCCGAGGATGTAAGGGTCCGCGAGCGGGTTGCGCAGCAGCACCTGCATCAGGCTGCCGGCCAGCGCCAGCAGGCCGCCGGTGACGAAGGCGCTCAAGGCCCGCGGCAGGCGCAGATCGAGCACCACCGCGCCGGCCAGGCCATCGGCGTCGCCGCGCAGTGCCTGCCACAGCTCGGCGAGGCTGACCGGCACGCTGCCGGCGGTCAGCGCCAGCAGCAGGCTGCCGAGCGCCAGCAGCGTCAGCAGCGCGAACAGGGCCAGGCGATGAGAGCGGCGGTGGGCGGACAGCGGCATGGGGCTAACTCTAGGAGTCGCTGAGGGCCTCTAGCAAACTCCGGCATACCCGGGGGTGTTAGAGGCTCTAGAGGATAGCCGCCACGGTATCACTCGGTGCGGATATAGCGCAGGTCCCACACGCCGTGGCCGCGGCGCTTGCCGCGCGCCTCGAACTTGGTTTCGGGGCGGTCGGCGGGTCGGGGGATATAGCCGGCGGCGCCGGCCTCGTTGCGGAAGCCCTCGGCGGCGTCGAGCACGGCGCGCATGTGCTCGGCGTAGTTCTCCCAGTCGGTGGCCATGTGCAGGAAGCCGCCGACCGCGAGCTTGTGCCGGATCTGCTGCGCCCACTCCGGCTGCACCAGCCGGCGCTTGTGATGGCGCTTCTTGTGCCAGGGGTCGGGGAAGAACAGTTGCACGCCGTGCAGGCTGCCGTCGGGAATGCGGGCGAGCAGTTCCTGGGCGTCGCCGTTGACGACGCGCACGTTGCCGATGCGGTCGCGCTCCAGCCGCAGCAGCAGATGGCCGACGCCGGGGCGGTGCACCTCGACGCCGATGTAGTCCCAATCGGGATGCGCCTGCGCCATGGTGGCCAGCGACTCGCCGTTGCCGAAGCCGATCTCCAGTATCTTGGGCGCGCCGCGGCCGAACGCCGCGTCCAGGTCCAGCGGCCCGCTGCCGGGCTCGAGGCCGAGCCGGGGCAGGAGTTCGGACAGCGCGCGCTCCTGGCCTTCGGTCAGCCGGCCTTCGCGGCGGACGAAGCTGCGGATGGTGCGCAGGCGGCGGGTAGGTGCTTGTTCTTCCACGGCTAATCGGCGCTGCTGAGGTTAGGGGCGCGTAGGATGGCGGAATCGGCCGGAACGGACAAGGCGGACGCGCCGCCTTGTCCGGCCGGGCGTCAGAAGAAGGTGCCGTCCAGCGGCGAGGAGGCGCTGGCGTAGCGCTTGCGCGGGATGCGCCCGGCGCGGAAGGCCTCGCGGCCGGCCTCCACCGCCTTCTTCATGGCCGAGGCCATCAGCACCGGGTTCTTGGCGCCGGCGATGGCGGTGTTCATCAGCACGCCGTCGCAGCCCAGCTCCATGGCGATGGCGGCGTCGGAGGCGGTGCCCACGCCGGCGTCGACCAGGATCGGAACCCGGGCGTTCTCGACGATGGTGAGGATGTTGTACTTGTTCTGGATGCCCAGCCCCGAGCCGATCGGCGCGGCCAGCGGCATCACCGCCACGCAGCCCATCTCCTCGAAGCGCTTGGCCAGGATCGGGTCGTCGGAGGTGTACACCATCACGTCGAAGCCTTCCTTCACCAGCGTCTCGGCCGCTTCCAGGGTGGCGGGCAGGTCCGGGTAGAGCGTTTTCTCGTCGCCCAGCACCTCCAGCTTCACCAGCTTGTGGCCGTCGAGCAGCTCGCGCGCCAGGCGGCAGGTGCGCACCGCGTCCTTGGCGGTGTAGCAGCCGGCGGTGTTGGGCAGGATGGTGTAGCGGTCGGGCGGCAGCACGTCGAGCAGGTTGGGCTCGCCGGGATTCTGGCCGATGTTGGAGCGGCGGATGGCGACGGTGACGATTTCCGCGCCGCTGGCCTCGGTGGCCAGCCGAGTTTCCTCGAAGTCCTTGTACTTGCCGGTGCCCACCAGGAGGCGCGAACGGTAGGTCTTGCCGGCGATGGTGAGCAGGTCGTCGCGGTTGTCGGTCATGGCACCTCCAGAGGTAAAAGCATTAGCCGCCGCCGATGGCGTGGACGATCTCCAGCCGATCGCCCGGCATGAGCCTGCGCTCGCCGTACTGGCTGCGCGGCACGATGTCTTCGTTGATTTCCAGCGCGATGCGTTTGCCGCCGAGCGCCAGCCGCTCGATCAGCTCGGCCACGGTCGTCCCGTCGGGGACGCTGGCCGGTTCGCCGTTGACGATGATGTCCATGGGGCACCCTCCGGTCAGGCCGGCCATTCTACATCAAGGCCGGGGCGTGCCGGACTTGCGCGGTCGCGCGAAAGACTCATAATACGAAGGCATGCGCGGGTGTAGTTCAATGGTAGAACCTCAGCTTCCCAAGCTGATGACGTGGGTTCGATTCCCATCACCCGCTCCACTTCCTTCCCTTTTCGCATCCCCCGCGTAACCGGATGACCGCGCCGCAAGGCCGCGGCGGTCCGTTCGTTCCCGCATTGCCCGTTGCGTTCGCGAACGCCAGATAAGCCGTTGCGGCGCCTGCCGCGACCGGATTTCGGCGTTGCCTGGCGAGGGATCATGTCGAGGCGTTGCACAGCGGGCTTGGATTGCCTTTGGCTGTTGGCGTTGCTGCTGGCCGCGGTGGCGCCGCTGCTGCCGCGCGCCGCCGGCGCGCAGGCAAGCGCCGAGCCGGCGGCCCAGTCGCGGCCGGCCGAGGCGCCGCCGTTGCCGCCCGATCCGCTCAACCGCCGCAATCCCCAGGAGGCGGTATTCGGCCTGCTCGCCGCGCTGGCCGAGCAGGACTACCAGCGCGCCGCCCAGTACATGGACCTGTCCGGCCTGCCCAAGGCGCGCCGTGAAGCGCAGGGCGCGCTGCGGGCAAGGCAGCTGCAGGCGGTGCTCGATCACGCCGGCTGGATCCAGTCGCCGCGCCAGCTCAGCGAGAGCCCGGACGGCCATCTCGACGACGGATTGGCGCCCGAGCTGGAGCGGTTCGCCGCGATCCGCGCCGCCGAGGGGCGGGTCGACCTGCTGCTGGAGCGCAGCGACCATCCCGAGCTGGGGCTGATATGGCTGGTGGCGGCGGATACCGTCGCCGCGCTGCCGGCACTGGCGGCCGGTCTCGACGCCGGCTTGCTGGAGCGCCTGCTACCCGAGCAACTGATCGGCGGGCCGCGCCTGGCCGGCGCGCCGCTCGGACAGTGGCTGGTGCTGCTGGTCGTGGCGCTGCTGTCGTATCTGCTCGCCTGGCTGCTGATCGGTGTGGCGCTGCGTGTCGCCACGCGCGGTTTGCGGCGGGCGCGTTCCCGCTACGTGCTGCGCTTTCTCGACTCGTCGCTGGTGCCGCTGCGGCTGTTCGCGGCGGTGTGGATCTTCTCGCTGGCGGCGTTCTTCCTCGGCGCGTCGATCATCGCTCGCCAGTACTTCGGCATCGCGGCGGAAGTCGTGGCCTGGCTGGCCTTGGCCTGGTTGGCGTGGCGGCTGATCGACAGCGCCAGCGAGGCCAGCCTGGAACGCCTGACGGCGCGCGGCCAGCTGTCGGCCCGCTCCGCGCTGCACTTCTTCCGGCGCAGCGCCAAGGTGGTGCTGGGCGCGATCGCGGTCATGACGGTGCTCGAAACGCTGGGGTACGACGTCAGCACCGCGCTGGCGGCGCTGGGTATCGGCGGTATCGCGCTGGCGCTGGGGGCGCAGAAGACGGTGGAGAACCTGGTCGGCGGCCTGTCGCTGATCGCCGATCGGCCGATGCGCGTGGGCGATTTCTGCCGCGTCGGCGACATCGTCGGGACGGTGGAGGACATCGGCATGCGCTCCACCCGCATCCGCACGCTGGACCGCACCATCATCACGGTTCCCAACGGCGAGCTGTCGGCGCAGAAGATCGAGAACTTCGCGCAGCGCGACCGTTTCTGGTTCCACCCGCTGCTGCGGCTGCGTTACGACACCAGTCCGGACCAGATCCGCTATCTGCTGGTCGAGATCCGCGCGCTGCTGTACGCCCATCCGCGCGTCAACCCGAATCCGGCGCGGGTGCGCTTCGTCGGCTTGGACGCCACGTCGCTGGACCTGGAAGTGTTCGCCTACCTCGATGCCAAGGACGGCGACGAATTCCTGGAGATTCAGGAGGATCTCTTCCTGCGCATCATGGAAACGGTGGAGAAGAGCGGCACTGGCTTCGCCTTGCCTGCGCAGACGGTTTTCGTCGGTTCCGATCCGGGCATCGCCCAGGACAAGGCGCGGGAGGCGCGGGAGAAACTGCGCGAGTGGGTGGAGCAGGGCGAGTTGCAGTTGCCGAACTTTCGTCCCGAGCGGATCGAGGCGCTCAGGAACTCGATTCCTTACCCGCCGCAAGGTTCGGCGCAGCGCGGCGGCGACGAAAACAGATAAATGCATCCGGCAGCAAGCGCGTTATATTCCGATGCGCTAATTGATGATGCCGCGCAGCCGTTTCGCGCGGTACCTGTCCGGGGGGCTTATGAAGATCACTTTCCTGCGTGCCGGAGCGGCCGTGACCGCCGTGCTGGCGCTGGCCGCTTGCGGCGGCACTGGTTCCGTCCGGCTCGAGCCGCAACCGAATCACACCCTGACCCTGCTGCATAGCAACGACCTGCACAGCCACCTGGAGCCGTTCGACAGCGATCCCAGCCAGGGCGGCGTGGCGCGGCTGAAGACCGCCGTCGACGCGGTGCGCGCCGAGGTGGGCGCGGAGCGGACGCTGCTGGTGGATGCCGGCGATTACTTCCAGGGCACGCTGTTCTTCAATGCCTGGCAGGGCTCCGACGGCGTCATGGCGCTGAACGCCATCGGCTACGACGCCGTCACCCTCGGCAATCACGAGTTCGACCTGGGCCCCGCCGGCTTGGCGCGAGCGTTGCGCGGCGAGCCGGTCACCATCGCCGGCGTCGGCTATGCCACCGAGCGGCTGAGGGTGCCGGTGGTGGCGACCAATCTCGACTATCAGGACGAGCCGGCGCTGGCCGGGCAGGGGCTGTTCGTGAAAAGCGTGGTGGTGGAGAAGGCCGGCCGCGCCATCGGCATCGTCGGCGCGACCACCAGCACCACCGCGGCCAGTTCCAGCCCGGGGCCGAACGTCCGCTTCCTGGACTACGTCGACAGCGTGCAGGCCGAGGTCGACCGGCTCACCGCCGCCGGCATCAAGCAGATCGTGCTGCTCTCGCACATCGGCTACAGCTACGACCTGGGACTGGCCGGCAGCTACACCGGCGTCGACGTGATCGTTTCCGGTCACGACCATCGCCTGCTCGGCGATGCCGCGGCGCTGGCGGCCGATCCGGCCACCGCCTACATGGCGGGCAGCGTCGCCGGGCCCTATCCGACCGTGCGCGCCGGCGCCGACGGCAAGCCGGTGCTGGTGGTGAGCGCCTGGGAGTGGGGCCGGGTACTGGGCCGGCTCGACTTGAGCTTCGACGACGACGGCGTGCTCACCGCCTGGTCCGGCGCGCCGATCCCGATCAACGATTCGCTGGCCGAGGACGCGGCGCTGGCGGCCAAGGTGGCCGAGTACAAGCAACCGGTGTCGGCCATGGGCGGCGAGGTGATCGGCGAGGCCGCGGTGCTGCTCGCCGGCGGCACCTACTCCGGTGTGCGGCAGCGGGAAATGCCGTTGGGCAATCTGGTCGCGGACGTGCTGCTGCGCTACGCGTCCGCCGCCTACGGCGCCCAGGTGGCGCTGACCAACGGCGGCGGCATCCGCGACACCATCGCACCCGGCCGGGTGACCTTCGGCCAGGCGTTGGCGGTGCTGCCGTTCTCCAACACCATCGCCGTGGTCGACGTCAGCGGCGCCGAACTGGTCGCCGGGCTCGATCATGCCCTCACCTGGGGCTATGACCCGGCCACGGCCAGCGCGCGCTACTCCGGCGGCTTCCCGCAGATCGCCGGCATGACCGTGCACTACTGCGGCGCCAGCGTGACCGCCATCCAGGAGGCGGTGGTCGACGGCGCCACGCCGCCGCGGCCGGATTGCCCCGGCGCGATCCGTGACGGCGGTGTCGTCACCCGCGTGCTGGTGCGGGGCGAGCCGATCGACCTGGCCGCCACCTATCGGGTCGCCGGCAACGACTTCAACCTGCTCAAGGGCGGCGACGGCAACGTGGTGTTCGCCGCGGCCTGCGCGCGCGAGGGCACGTTCTGCCAGGACAGCGGCGTGATGCTGGTCGATGAGCTGGTGCGCGAGTTCCGCGAGCACTCGCCGGTGAGCCGGGACGTGGAGGGGCGGCTGCTGGCGCAGTGAGCGCGCGGCCGACGCGGTGTGGTCGCTCCACATAAGGACCGCGACAACGCTTGGCGCACGCCCTTCCGGCAGCCCGAACGGGCGGCTTCCGCCGCGGCTCGTCCGATCTGCCGAGCGGCTCTTAGTGCAGCGCCCGCCCCGAGATGCCCTGGCGTTGCCAGAGCTGCTGGAACATCTCGCTGGTCACGGGACGGCTGATGTAGAAGCCTTGCGCTTGGTCGCACTGGCGCTCGCGCAGGAAGGCGAGTTGTTCGGCGCTTTCCACGCCCTCGGCGACCACCTTGATCTGGAAGTTCTGCGCCAGGTCCAGCACCGTCTCCGTGATCTTGGCGTCATGGCTGTTGTCGCAGACGTTCTGGATGAAGGACTGGTCGATCTTCACCGCGTGGATGGGGAAGTTGCGGAAGTACGAGAACGACGAGCAGCCGGTGCCGAAGTCGTCGATGGAGATGCGGATGCCCATGCTCGCCACTTGCCGCAGCAGCCAGCGGTGCGCCTCGCTGTCCTCGATGAACACCCGCTCGGTCAGCTCCAGCTCCAGGTGCGGGGCCAGCGCCGGGTTGGGCTCGACGTAGGCATGGATGTCCTCCAGCAGGCGGTTGTTGCGGAACTGCTTGGCGGAGACGTTCACCGATAGCTCCGGCAGTTGCAGGCCCAGCCGCTGCCAACGCAACAGGTCCTCGCAGGTCTTGCGCAGCACCAGGGTGCCGATCGGCACGATCAGCCCGGTCTCCTCGGTCAGCGGAATGAACTCCGCCGGCGACACCAGCCGACTGTCGTGACGCCAGCGCAACAGCGCCTCGGCGCCGACGATGCGGTTGTCGGACAGGCGGATCTTGGGCTGGTAGTAGACGAGGAATTCGTCGCGATCGAGCGCCTCGTGCAGCTTGCGGCGCAGATCGAGCCGGCGTAGCGCCAGCTCCTGCAGGCGGGTGGAGTACATTGCGAAGGTGTTGCGACCTTCGTTCTTGGCCTGGTACATGGCGGCGTCGGCGTTCTTCACCAGCGTTTCGGCGTCGTGACCGGCCTCGGGGTAGGTGGCGATGCCTATGCTGGTCGATATCAGCACCGTGTTGCCCGCCAGCGCGAAGCTGCGATTCATCGCCTCCAGGATCTTCTCCGCCACCGCCCCGGCGTCCTGGCCGCGCGGCAGCTCCTCGGCCAGGATCGCGAACTCGTCGCCGCCCAGGCGGGCGATGACGTCGATCTCGCGCAGCGTGGCGCGAATGCGCTGGGCGAACTGCCGCAGCAGTTCGTCGCCGGTTTGGTGACCGAGCGAGTCGTTGATGTCCTTGAAGTTGTCGAGGTCGAGGAAGAACACCGCCAGCTGGGTGCCGTCACGGCCGGCGCGGGCGATGGCCTGGTGCAGGTGCTCGTCGAACATCACCCGGTTCGGCAGATGGGTGAGCGGGTCGTACTTGGCCAGGAAGGCCAGCTCCTTGGCCACGCGCTCGCGCTCGGCCACCTCCTGTTCCAGCTCGCGGTTGCTGGTCGCCAGTTGCGCGGTGCGCTGCGCCACCCGTTGTTCGAGTTCGGCGTTGAAGCGGCGGATACGCTCCGAGCTGTGCTCCAGCAGCTGCTTGGCGCGCAAGGCATAGCCCAACAGCAGCGACAGCATCAGCCCGGCCAGCAGCACCGCTTCCGGCAGCAACGTGTCCTGGCTGTCGCGCAGCCACGGCAGCGGCCACACCGCCAGCCGCCAGTTCAGTCCGTAGGCGTCGAGCGGCACCAGCTGCACGGACAGGGTGTCAGGGGGCGGTCCGTTGCTGGAGAACAGCAAGCCTTGGTCGCCGTAAACCGCCAAGCCGTAGCCCTGGCCCAGTTCCCGCCGCAGCAGGTGCTCGATCAGGTAGGGCAGGTCGAACGCGGCGGCGACGAAGCCGCTGAGGCGCTGGTCCTGAAACATCGGCACGTAGCCGAACAGCGCGTAGCGGCCGTTCAGGCGAAAGGCCGGGGAAAGCGCCGTGTCGCCGGTCAGCGCGGCCTGGTCCAGCGCGGCCCGCTGCGGCGCCACCGCGGCCAGGTCCGCGCCGATGAAGCTCTGGTTGCCTTGCAGCGGCACCACCTGCCGCACGCGCCGGTCCGGGCTCACCCAGGCGAGCGCGATGTAGCGCGACTGCTCGGTGAGGAAGCGCGCCGCCATCCGCCAGGATTGATTGGGCTGCTGATCCGATTCGCCGACCCGGGCCGCGAAGCGCTGCAGGGTGGCGAGTTCGTCGGACAATCCGGTGGTGATTTCGCCGCGCAAGTTGCGTGCTTGCAGCTGCACGCCGCGGGTGACTTGCTCGGTTTCGTACATCTGCAGCGCGTTCCACAGCATCAACGCGGCGATCGTGGTGCCGGTGCCGAGGCAGACCGGCAGCCAGGGCGAGGGTGTCGCGTCGGTTTCGGCGCGCGCCATGGCGCGAGCGCGCTCGAGCAACCCCAGGCTGAGCACGCTGATCCCCAACGCCGCGTGCGCCGAGCCGCGGGTATAGGCGGGCAGGTTGTTGGTGGTGGCCAGTCCGCTCAGGTAGCCGAGAATCGGCAGCAGCCCGAATCCCAGGCTCAAGGTGGCCAACAGCGCCATCCAGGCGCTGGGACGGTGCAACCGCGCGCGCAGGGCGTACAGCAGCAGCGCCGCGCCCACCAGCAGCAGTGCCAACGACGCGTGCAGCGGTATCCGTCCCGGCCGCAACGAGCTGGCGGTGGGGAATGCTCGCAACAGCAGCTGGTCGATGCCGAGATCGGCGTCCATCACGTGCTCGATCAACGTCAGGCCGCCGAGCAGTGCCGCCAGCGCCGCCGGCAGCGCGGTCGGCCATTTTCGGCCGGTGCTCGCGGCGACCAGGGATAGCCCGCCGAGCATCAGCCCCAGCGCGGTATTGAGCTGCATCGGATCGAGCAGCGGATGGAAGCGGATCAGCAGTTCGTTGCCGCTGTACCAGCCCGCCATCACCAGCAGACCGAGCGCGATGCTGAGTCCACCGCTGAGCAAAGCTGCTGTCGAGATTCCCTGCGTGCGAGGGCCGAGCAGGCGCATACGATTTTCCGGGCGGGAGAGTGTGTGAGCGAGTGTTTACGCCCGGAGATGAGGGTGTAGTCACGAAAGCAAAAGCTTATCGATGCCACTCATCGCGATTCGGGAGCGGCTCCGATAGGGCCAAGGCGCGCATCGTGGCCGCGGTTGCGGTGTGGTTCGGCGCGTGCCGCGGTGCGCTATCGGAGCCGGTTGGCGGGGCTAGGCCTCAGCCGCGGGCGCGGCGGGACCGGCGACGCGGCAGGTGGCCGGTGCTGGCGAGGCGGTCGTGCAGCTTGCGGTGGTCGAGCTTGTCCAGGTCCTTGGCGACCTCGTGCACGCGGATGTTCGGGTCGATGCTGCCGTTCAGGGTCGGCCGCAGCATGCCGAGCATCCGGCTGTCGGCGCAGAGCACCACGTGCTGGTAGCCGTTGCGGCTCACCAACTCGCTGACCTGGTTGGCCAGGTCGCGGACGAACTTACGGTCTGCTTCTCTATCGCTTTCTTCGCGGTGATCGTGGAAGCCGTGGCCGGGACCGAACGGCGCGCGATTGCGGCCGCGGCGCACTTCGGCGTAGATCTCCGCGTCGCGAGCCTGGTGCTGGGGATTGCTGAGCGTTCGACGTTCGACCAGATTGGGTCCGGACTGCAGCTCCGGCAACTCGGCCGGTTCCAGCGTATAGATCCGGGCCCGTGAGCCCCCGGCAACCACGACGCAGTATTCGCTCATAGTTTCTCTCCCGTTGTTGGTCCGGTGCTTGGTTCCGCCTGGGCAACCGGCCGCGGCGCCGCCGGCTGACCGGACGGGACTCGAGCGGATCGACGGCACTCCCGGGATGAGGCGCGCGCCTCACCCACCCCATGACGGGGAGTGAGTACAGCTCGATCTCAAACTAGTATAGGAACGGATTCCGATTCTTCTGGGCAGGAGAGGCCGATGGCGCGGGTGTTGAAATGGTTGTTGATCGTGGTTGGCGTCCTGGCGGGGCTGCTGGGAGTGGCCATCGTCGCGATTCTGCTGCTGTTCGATCCCAACGACTACAAGGACGAGATCGAAGCCGTGGTCCAGCGTCAGACCGGGCGCGAGCTGAGGATCGAGGGCGACATCGGGCTCACGTTCTTTCCCTGGCTGGGGCTGCAGCTCGGGCGCGCGCAACTGGCCGATGCGCCCGGCTTTGGCACCGAGCCGTTCCTGGAACTCGACGGCGCGCGGCTGGCGGTGCAGTTGATGCCGCTGCTGCAGCGGCGCGTGGTGCTGGACAAGGTCGTGGTGGACGGGCTGGCGGTGCGGCTGGTGCGCAACGAAGCCGGTCGTGCCAACTGGGAGGAGCTGCTGGAGCGCTTCCAGGGCGACCAACCGGCCCAGCCGCGGGAACCGGCGCAACCGCGGGAGCCGGCCGCGACCGAGGGTGGCGCGCCGATCGTGTTCGAGAGCCTGGGCGGATTCGAGCTCAGCGATGCCGTGCTGGTGTACGAGGACCGGGTGAGCGGCGCGCGCTACGTGCTCGATCCGCTGCGCTTGGAGGTGGCCGGGCTGGATCTCGACCAGCCGATCCCGGTGCAGGGCAGCTGGAGCGCCACCGGCACCGGCCTGCCGCAGATCGCGGGTAAGCTCAGCGCGCAGGTGCGCTTCGACCAGGCCAATCAGCGGCTGTCGATTCCCGACCTGGTGCTGGACGTCACCGCCAAGGGCGAGGCGGTGCCCGCCGGGGAGCTGGCCGCCAAGCTGACCGCGGCGCTCGAGGGCGACCTCCAGGCCAAGCGCTATGAGCTGCCGCTGTTCAATCTGCAGGCGCTGGGGCTGAGCGTGACCGGCCAGGTGCTGGCCGAGCTGCCGGACAGCGGGCCGGAGGTCAGCGCGCGGCTGACGGTGCCGACCTTCAATCCGCGCACGCTGCTGCAGCGGCTCAAGATCGACGCGCCGCAGACGGCCGATCCCAAGGCGCTGACCGCCGCTTCGCTGCAGGCGGCGATCAAGTACGCCGGTACCGCGCTCAGCGTCAGCGGTCTGCAGCTGAAACTGGATAGCACCACAGTCACCGGCGAGGCCAGCGTGCCGTCGTTCTCGCCGGTGGCGGCCGACGTCCGCCTGGCGGTGGATCAGATCAATCTGGACGCTTACCTGCCGCCGGAACAGCCGGCGCAGCCGGCAAGCCAGGGCGGCACGGCGGGTCAGCCGGCGCCCGCGGGCGGGGCTGAGCAGGCGTCGTCGGAGCTGCCGATGGACACCCTGCGCAAGCTCGATCTGGACGGCGTGCTGGAAGTCGGCCAGCTGGTGGTCAAGGGACTGAAGATCAACCAGTTCAAGGCGCAGCTGCGCGCCAAGGGCGGCGACATCCGGCTCGAGCCGATGAGCGCCCAGCTGTATCAGGGCCAGTACTTCGGCGCCGCCCGGCTCGACGCGCGCGGCGCCGAGCCCAAGCTGACCCTCAGCCAGCGTCTGTCCGGCGTGCAGTCCGGGCCGCTGCTGCAGGACCTGATCGGCGAGCCGAAGATCCTCGGCAGCGGCAACGTCATCGTCAACGGCACCATGACCGGCCACGGCGCCGACGCCTGGATGAAAAGCCTCAACGGCGAGGCCAGCTTTCAGTTCACCGACGGCGCCATCAACGGCATCAACATCGCCCGCAGCATCCGGCTCGCCCAGGCGCGCCTGACCGGCCAGAGCGTGGCGGAGGAACAGCAGCAGGACCAGAAGACCGACTTCAGCGCGCTGGGCGGCACGCTGGTGTTCAAGAACGGCGTCGGCCGCAACGACGACCTGAGCATGCAGTCGCCGCTGATGCGCGTGACCGGCAAGGGCGACCTCGACCTTCCCGCGCAGTCGGTCGACTATCTGCTCACCGTCAACTTGGTTGGGACCTTGTCCGGCCAGGGCGGGCGGGAGCTTGAGGATCTCAAGCGCATCCCGATCCCGCTGCGCATCCGCGGGCCGTTCACCGACCTGAACATCACGGTCGACCTGATGGAGGCGCTGCGGCAGTCGCAAGGCCAGCGTCTCAAGGCCGCCGAGGAAGAGGCCAAGGCCCGGCTCGAGGCCGAGCGCAAGGAGCTGGAACAGAAGGCCAAGGAGAAGCAGGACGAGCTCAAGCAGAAGGCTGAACAGCGCGTCCAGAACAAGCTGCAGGATCTGCTTCGGCGCTAGGCTCCGCCCCGAGGCCGGAGCGCCCCCGTAGGGGGGCTCCGGCATGCCGTGAATCGAGAGCTGCGGCGGCCTTCCACCGTGTTTCGTCTGCCGAGCGGTCCGGCGCCACGGAGGCTCTCGCCTCATAGCGATAGACGCGTCACTACGAGCGGTGTCTAGCGTTATCCGGTGCTTCGCGGTTCTCAACCCCATCCCCGGCGCTTCGCTGTCCCGGTTCCGCGGACGGCGGGCAATGGGCGGTGAAGCCGGGCGGAAGCGCGAGCTCTGTGGACTTGCGCCGGCATTCGATGGCCGGACCGCCGCCGACCGCCTCAGCCCCGCGCCTCTACGCCGGCCGTCGCCGGCAACCACAGCGTGAAGGTGGCGCCGCCGCCCAATTCGCTCTCCACGGTGAGATCGCCCCCCATGAGCCGGGCGATGCGCCGGCTGATGGCTAGGCCGATACCGGCACCGTGCGCCGCCCGCGGATCGAGCCGGGTGTATTCTTGGAAGATCGACTCGCGATCTTCCTCGGCGATGCCGGGGCCGCCGTCGCGTACCCGTACCGCGACCCACGGGCCAGGGCCAGGCGCGCCGGAGCGCACGAATGCCGCCTCTATCGTCACCGGCGAGTTCAGCGCGTACTTCACGGCGTTGGAAAGCAGGTTCGCCAGGATTTGCCGTAGCCGCGCGGGATCGGTCTTGACGCGCAGATCTTCCGGTACCTCGACGCCAAGGCCGATACCGGCGGCGGCCGCTTGCTGGCGGAAATCGTCCGCGACCTCGCGCGCGGCCTTGCGGACGTCCGTATCCTCGAACTGCAGCTTGAGCTGCCCCGCTTCCGCCCGCGCCAGCTCCAGCAGATCGTCGATCAGCTGCAACGCGGTGCGGACCGAGCGGCGAATGCGTCGCACGCTCTCCCGCTGTTTATCCGACAGGTCGCCGCCGATCCGCCCCTGTTCCAGCAGTTCCGCGTTCAAGTGCGCGGCGCCCAGCGCATTGCGCACGTCGTGGCTGAAGCCGCGCATCAGGCTGGCGTGGCTTTCGGTCACCCGCTCCAGGTCCTCGCGCCGCCGCTCGGCCTCGGCGTGCGCTTCCTGGGCCTCACGCAGCAGCCGTTCGCGATCTTGCTCGAGTTGCATGCGTTCGGAGATGTCGGTCACCGTGCCGAACCATTGGGTGATTACGCCGCCACTGTCGCGCATCGGCATCGCTTGGCCCAGGAACCAACGGTAGCGGCCGTCGGCGTCGCGCAGGCGGTACTCGTTGGAGTACGGCTCACCCGTGCGCACGGAGTGCCGCCAACGCGCGAGCGTGCGCTCCCTGTCCGCGGGGTGGACCAAGCCGAGCCAGCCGTCGCCCTGGGCTTGTTCGAGCGTCGAGCCGGAGTACTCGTACCAGCGCCGGCTGAAATAGTTGTGGTTGCCGTCCGGGTCGGCGGTCCAGATGTGCTGTGGCACCATGTCCGCCAACAGCCGGTAGCGCTCCTCGCTCTCGCGTAGCCGTTCATCGGCCTGCCGGCGCGTGGTCACGTCGCGGAAATACACCGATAGCCCGTCCGGACCGGGGTAGGCGCGGACGTCGAACCAGCGCCCGAGCGGCTCGTAGAACGCCTCGAACTGAACCGTGTTCTGCTCGGTCACGGCGCGCCGGAGCGAGCGTTCGAAGATGGTCCCGACCGCGCCGGGGAACTCGCGCCAGATGTTGCGGCCGAGCAATTGGTCCCGTGGTTTCTGCAGCAGTCGCTCCGCCTCGCCGTTCACATAGGTGAAGCGCCAGTCCTGATCGACGGTGAAGAAGGCATCGGTGATGCTCTCCAGTATGCGAGTCACCTGCCCGCGCGCTTCCCGCTCGCGCGCCAGCAGCCGTTCGCGCTCGGCATCGGCGGCGTGCAGCACTGCCGCTTGCCGGGCGATGAAGCCCACGAACAGGAGCATGAGCGCCACGATCAGCAGCGCCATGGCGAGTGGGACGGGGAGCAGTCCCACCGCCTGCGCCGTTAACGAAAGCCAGCCGAGCAGCAGGGGGGCGAGCAGCGCCACCGGGGTGAGTGCGCGCAGCAGTCGTCCGCCGCTGCTGCCGCTTCCGAGAATCGCCGCGATCCCTTGCGACGGATCGGCGAAGATCACCCCCAGGGCCAGCGCGCCTAGCGCCAGCGAGGTGGACGCGCTGGTCCGTCCCCACAGATCCAGGCTGTAGAGCGCGCTGGCGCCGTACACATGGCCGATCAGCCCGATGAGCGCGATCACCAAGGTCGCTATCGCGCCGTAACGCCCCCAGCGGTGTGTCGCCTCGTGCCGGAAGCCGAGCGTGAGCAGCGCGGCGCCGATCAGCGCTAGGGCGAAGCCGGCGGTTGGGCTCGGCCGGGCCGCCCACCACGAGCCGGCGTTGGGCAGTTCGCCGGGCCTGACCCCGATCTCGAAGCCAGCCACGTAGCGCACGACCACGATCAGGCCGAACGTCATCGCCACCGTCGCGGCCACCTGCCCGACGTGCCTTGCCATGGTCGCCGGCCGGCGGATGAGCAGCAGGGCGGTGGACGCAAATATCACCGCCAACGCGGTTGCCGGCGCCATGACGTTGCGGCCGCTGACCACGCTCGCTTCTTGCCAGCGCTGCGCCAGCGCGAACAGCGCGATGACCGCGGCCACGCACGCGCCTGCAGGCGCGACGAGCGAGGACCGGCCTCGCGTGCGGGCAGCCACATCCGGCGGGCGGTCCACGGGCATTCCGATCTCCTCGCTCTCGATGCCGTGTGGGCGGTGCTGCGGACATTCTGTGTCCGACAAGGGCGTATCCAAATGGCTGGTCACGGGAGTAGCGTTCGCACCGCGTCTCGGCGCGAGCCTTGTTCTCACCAGCCATCCCAGCACAGGGGCGCCCGTCGTTCGGCCCACGTCCGCCGTTGCCTAGTTGCGTCGCCGCGCCTACCCTTCGCGCATGACTCAGCACCACCTCTCGCTGGCTTCCCCTGGCCCCGACCTCACGCCCGAGCAATTCGCCAGTCGGCTGCTCGCTTGGTTCGACCTGCACGGCCGCCACGACCTGCCCTGGCAACATCCGGCCACGCCATACAGGGTGTGGGTGTCCGAAGTGATGCTGCAGCAGACCCAGGTGGCGACGGTCATCCCGTACTTCGAGCGTTTCATGGCGCGCTTTCCCTCCCTGGAAACGCTGGCTGCCGCGCCGGTGGACGACGTGCTGCATCTCTGGTCCGGGCTCGGCTACTACGCCCGTGCCCGCAACCTGCACGCGACAGCGCGGTTGCTGGCGGAGCGGTATGGCGGGGAGTTCCCGGCCAGCCACGCCGAGGTGACGGCGCTGCCGGGCATCGGCCGCTCCACCGCGGCGGCCATCCTGTCGCTGGGGCGTGGCGAGCGTCACGCCATCCTCGACGGCAATTGCAAGCGCGTGCTGGCCCGCGTCTACGCCGTGCCCGGCTGGCCGGGCCAGTCCGCGTTCGAGGAGCGGCTGTGGGCCCTGGCCGAGCGCAACACGCCGCAACAGCGCTGCCGCGACTTCAACCAGGCCATGATGGATCTCGGCGCCACGCTGTGTACCCGTTCCCGCCCGCGCTGCGGCGACTGCCCGCTGCGGGACGGCTGCCAGGCTTTCCTGCGGGGCGAGCCCACCGCCTACCCGCAGCCGAAGCCGCGCAAGACGCTGCCGGTGCGGCAAGTGCGGATGCTGCTGCTGGAGTCGGACGCCGGCGTGCTGCTGGTGCGGCGGCCACCCACCGGCATCTGGGGTGGCCTGTGGGGCCTGCCCGAGTGCCCGGCTGAGCAGGACTGGCGTGGCGTCTGCGACGCCTTGGGGCTGGAAGCCGAGGAGATCGAGCGCTGGTCGCCGCTGCGGCACACCTTCAGTCACTTCCACCTCGACATCGAGCCGGTGCGGCTGCGCGTGACCGCCGCCGCCGCCGCGTTGATGGAAGGGCCGGAGACCGTTTGGTATAACGTCGGCTCCGCCGACGGCCGCGGCCTGGCCGCCCCCGTGAGCCGGCTGCTGGCACAGCTCAGCGAAGGAGCCTGAACATGACGAGAATGGTGTACTGCGTGCGTCTCCAGCAGGAGGCCGAGGGCTTGGACCGGCCGACCTATCCCGGCGAGCTGGGCAAGCGGATCTTCGACAACGTCTCCAAGCAGGCCTGGCAGGACTGGATGCGCCACCAGACCATGCTGATCAACGAGTACCGTCTCAGCCCCATCGACCCGAAGGCGCGCAAGTTCCTCGAAGGCGAGATGGAGAAGTTCTTCTTCGGCCAGGGTTCCGAGCTGCCGCCGGACTACAAGCCGAGCTGAACGTAAGGATGCTCTTGACGGCCGACCGCAAACACGGTCAAATTAGCGCCTCCTGACGGCCAGGTAGCTCAGTCGGTAGAGCAGGGGATTGAAAATCCCCGTGTCGGGGGTTCGATTCCCTCCCTGGCCACCACATTGCTTCAGACACAAGGCCCAGCCATGCGCTGGGCCTTTGTCGTTTCTGGGGGGCGAAGTCCCCGTGCCGGTACATGTTCGGGGTGTAAGGGATCTAGTCATGCGTATGGGGGGTGGGTTCTGAGAGCCCCGGCAGTAGGAAGCGATCAAGGTAGGTGAACTAGGATTTTCCTGTGCTAGGCTTGGCTTGCTCTGACATAAAAATAAGCAAGCTACGGAGAGCTAGCACATGCTCGCAACGCACATGGACGCTGAGCGCCGCTACGGCGCTCTTCGCGCGCAAACGTTGAAAATCGTACAGGATTCCGCAGCGGCGGATCTCGGAGTTTCCGTAACGTTAACGCTCATTGACTCTGCCGCGCTTTCCGCATTCAAGCGCTGGGAGCACGACCCGAACCGCCAAGTCGACTGGGACTGGATCGAAGGTTACTCAGCGTTCAAGTTTCGCCATCCGAAGCGCTTCGAGCTGGCGGTATGGGAGAAGAACCAGCTCGGAAGCCTCTCGCTCGGCCGGCCTACTTACAACGGCACGGCGATCAGACTCGACTTCATCGAAGCAAGCCCGGTGCGGGAAAGCGATGTGAAGCTCTTCCCGGTAACCCTCCTCGCAATGACGGCCTATGCGGATCTGCTCGGTGCGAGCGAACTTCGGGTCATGCATCCGATCAATGCGACGGTAAGGCGGTACTATGAACGGCACGGCCTCACCTACGTCGCGAACGGCGACTATCTCTACATGGGGATTCGGGCATGAGCAAAAAGGTGACCTCGCTGACCGATCACAAGCAACGTAAGAAACCTCTTCCGACTCGGGAGGTCGTTCGATCAATGGCGCAGAGGCTTAAGGAATTGTCGGACGAGGCGCCGCCCGAGCCGAAAGGCTTCGCGTCGGGTGGCGACATGTCGAAGATTCTTCAGGAGGAAGACAACGATGAAGACGAACGGTAAACGCCCGCTGACCGAGCAGGAAAAGCAGATTCTCCCGATGCCTGGTGAAGTTGATCCGAAGGATGCGTTCATCCAAGGGCATATGGCCGTCGCCAGAGCGATTTCCCGGCTTAAGCTCGATGTGGATGTAGTGCTGGATCAGCAGAGCAGTAGGTCCTATAGGAGGTCGTGACTTCACGAAGGTCCAGTACATGGCTGGGCCTTCGTCGTTTCAGAGGTGCGAAAATCCCGCGCCGGTGCATTTCCTGGCGCTACTAGGGTGCAGAAAGGCACGAGCGGCGCTTACGCCGGGGATGTTTCCGGCACCGTTGGAATGAGATTCCCCGTCGGCAGCCTCTTCTGATCTCCGGATCGAAGCCAACTAATGCACTTGGCTAGGTCGTCGGTCCAGAAACCATTCGGCTTGTGGGTGACCGGCTGATACTTGAACAGTTGCGTCGAGTCTGTGGGATCTGGAATTAGCCACCGCTCCACGGTGTACATGAAGCGGGACCAGTCTCCAGTCGACGGGTGCATTGCTACCGCAAGAATGTCGAACTCGCCAAAGCGGTACGGACGAGTCGCTGACCCTGTCGCCTTGTCCGTGCCACCTCGGGTGCGCTGGGTCTCTACCACGTATTCTTGAGTCAGGTTCGAGAACAGTCGCTTGCTCGCCTCGACAGCGAACATCGGGCGCTGCTCCTTCTGGCGCTGCATCTTTACCTGTACCCGCACTTCGCCGTGCGCATCCTGAAGAAGAAAGTCAAAAGCCTCGTCTCCGGGAATCGGCTTCTCGGTCCACACGGAGTTGGCTACGAGGTGTGCGACCTCGTACGACTGCTGAACCAGGAACCGCAGGGGAATCAGGGAGTGTAGCGTCGGTGGGGGCAGAGCAGGCCGATGCGGCCCTGGGCCCAGTGACCCGCAAGGACAGACGCAGGCGCGACCGCCACGTCGAGGCGGTGGAGGAGGTCCGCGATGAAGGCAATCCGTGACCTCGCAGCGGTCGCCGCGATCGAGGATGAGGCGCTACGGGAACTGCTCTTCCGGCGTTTTGCCGAAATCCTGATCGACGGCGAGACCTACGACCCGGAAACCTACGGCTGGTTCCTGATCTTAGAGCCCGGCGACGATCCCGATGCCGTGCAGCACGAGGGCTGCTTTCCGCTTCTTGCCAGTCCGGGCGGCGACATCCCCTACGGCCAGGCCGGCTTCGTGTCCGTTTTCGAGTGGGTGGCCGACCACGGCTGGTGCTACGAGGCGATCATCCTGCTTTCCGACGGCGGCGAGTTCATCAGCGTGATCGTGCCCAAGCTCTCCGGCGTCGACGCTCGCCTGCTCGCCCTGTGCGGCCAGCTCGCGGAGGCTGCGTGAGCCCCTTCTGCCCCTGAAATCCCTGTAGACCCTGATTTTTCACCGCAAGCGCCGAGGGCCCAATAGCCCTCGGCGTTTTTCGTGCTGGAGACTACCCATGACCAACCAACGCTTTCCGCTGGGCCGGCTGCTCGTGACGGCCCGCGCCCTTGCCCGGCTCGACGAGTTGGGCCTGTCGCCCATCCCCTTTTTCCGGCGCCACCAGGCCGGCGACTGGGGTGATGTCGCTCCCGAGGACGCACAGGCCAACGCGCAGGCCCTCACTGGTGGCAGCCGGCTCCTGTCCGTCTACCAAATCGCCGAAAGCTGTCGGGTGTGGGTGATCACCGAGGCCGACCGCCGGCTCACCACACTGCTGCTGCCCGAGGAGTACTGAGCGATGGACACCTCCCGCTATCCCGTTCCGCTCGATCCGGACGTGGCCCAGGCCGTCGATCTCCTCGATGAGGACGCTCGTGAGTTCTTTGAGGAGCGGGCGGCGCTGATCGAGTTCGACGGCGGAATGCCCCGCCGGCACGCCGAGCGATATGCGCTGGAGCAGACGTGCGAGCAATTCGGGCTGCCGGTGCCTGATCTGCCCGAGTTGCCGCCGCCCTGACCGGAAATGTCCCGGACGGGTGGGGCCGCGCGAGGCCACGCCGACTACGTCTTCCCCATCGTTCCACCGTCCGCGAGGGCGTCGGCCTAGGGCTCCCCGGCATAGGGGGCTGAAGCGCGGGGATTTAGCAGCCCCGAGCCGCACACCTGTCTCGCCTTCTCTCGCCAAGTCACTGGTGTAGGGGCAGATTTCGCAGTCCCCGCGCCATTTCCATTTTTCGTTAGGGAAACGTGAACAGACCGATAGGGATTTCGCCATTGCGCGCCCCCGTCCACCAGACCGCGTCCGGCACCTTGCCGGGTCGCGGTCTTCGTTTTTCTGATGTACGACGAGGCAAAACCATGGCCAACCAGTCCACCAAGTTCCGCTTCACCGACCGCGCCGTCGAGAAACTGCCGGCACATCCCTCCAGCGCCCTGTCCAAGGCAGCCCAGTACTCGGACCAGCAGATTCCTCAGCTCAAGCTGGAGGTGTCGAAGTTGGGCACCAAGGTCTTTCGCCTGAGGTACGTCTTTCGCGAACAGCGACGCAACTACCGCATCGGCCAGTTTCCGGCCACCGACGTGGCTGCCGCTCGCCAGCGGGCGCTGGAGATGCTGGCGCTGCTGGACCAGGACAAAGATCCGCAGGATGAGCGCAATCGCCTTCGGGCGCTGCCCACGCTTGCAGAATTTGCCCGGACCAGCTACCTACCCTGGGCGCAGCTGTACAAGCGCTCCTACCGGGCCGATGAGTCCAAGCTGCGCAACCACGTGATACCGCGCTTTGGCGACCGCCGCCTCGACTCCATCACCGCGATGGATGTCACGCTCTATCACGGCGAGGTGCGCCGGAGCCACTGCGCGGCAACCGCCAACCGCCACCTGGCGCTGCTCTCCAAGCTGTTTCGGCTGGCCGTGGACGACGGCCTGGTGGCCGAGAACCCGTGCGAGCGGGTCAAGCAGTTCAAGGAGGAGAACCAGCGCCAGCGGTTTCTCTCTACCGATGAACTGCGGCGGCTACTGGCGGCGATGGAGGCGGAGAGCAACAAGGTGGCGGCAGCCGCCCTTCAGCTGCTGCTCCTGACCGGGATGCGTCGGCAGGAGGCATTGGAGGCGAGGTGGGAGCACGTCGATTTAGAGTCCGGAGTGCTGTTCCTGCCCCGCACCAAGAATGGTCGGGGCCGGTATGTGCCCTTGAATGATGAGGCGAAGGCGCTGCTGGCCGCCCAGCCAAGCCGAGGTGCCTCGACTTGGGTATTTCCGGGGAAGGATCCGGCCAAGCCGTTGAGCAACGTCACCAAGCCCTTCCTGCGCATCCTCGAACGGGCGGGAATCGCGCACATGCGCATCCACGACCTGCGCCACAGCTTCGCCAGTTTGGCGGTCAACGCAGGCGCCAGCCTCTACCAGGTCCAGCACCTGCTTGGCCACAGCTCGCCAGCCATGGCGCAGCGGTACTCCCACCTCGGGGATACGGAGCAGAGGCAGGTGTCGCAGTCGGTTGGTGACCTGGTGCGGCGGGCAACTGGAGCTGACGCGGCGGCCTGATCCTATCCATCCTGACTCTGTAGTGCGACCCGAACGGCTTGATGGCCGTTCGGGTCTCTCTTTTTTTCTTTTGGTGATGGCGTTGAGCCTACTGGAGCGCGAGCGGGTGCCCGTCTAGGCCTAAGAGCGTGACAAAGGGATGGTGTCCCGGCGTACGTCGGACAGTGATCAGCCTCGCTGCCTCTAGCCTGCGCAGGGCGTCGTAGCAGGCATCACGGGAGATGCTGAACCGGGCGATGGCGGAGCGCGTCAGTCGCACGCTCGGCGCGTGGCGAACCTGGGCCAGCCAGAGGAGAGCGAGGCCTAGTGCTACGGCCTTGCCGGGCACGCTTGCTGCTCGTGCCAGCCAGTCTAGGCGAAGAGTAACGGTCGCGGGACGTACGACGATGCGCGGGCGGTTGGACGCAGTGGCGATCATGGGGGCTCCGGAGCTGAGGGTTCGGCGTGGAGTGGCTAGGTCAATCGCCTGTTAGGGAAAAGCGGCCGGGCGGAGGCGGGAGGCCGCTGCTGGCGGAGGCGCCAGGCCACTGCCAGCAGCTATACAGGGCCGGCTGCAGGCCCAGAGGCGGCTCGGGAGGTCAGGGTCGCCAGTGATGCCGGGGCCGTAGGGTAAAGGCGGCGCAGGCGGTCACTGACCGCCCTGCCGCTCCTGATTAGGTGGCGTGGCTGCTAGCCCAGCGCCGCATCGAGATCGTCCCCCGGGACTACCTCGTAGTCCGAGGTGCCTCCGGAGTCGTCCTCGTCCTCGCCGAGGGCCGGGCCCAGCTTGTCCATGTACAGCGTGTAGTAGCGCCGCCGGTATATGTCGAGCTTGCCGAGCGTGTTCTGCGCCTTGCGGTTGCGGGTCTCCGTGCGGTGGAGGATGCCCTTGCTCTCCAGCGCGGCTAATGCCGCATCCACTGGCACATCGCCGCAAGCCTCCCGTAGCTGGCTGTTGGTCAGCAGCAGCTTGCCGTCGTTGATGAGGCCTCGGGGCGTGAAGCGGATGGGCAGGTCATCTTCCCGGAGCGCGTCGTGGTCGACGATCTGATTCCAGTGGGTGCTGACGTAGTCGCGGATCGAGTCGATCGCGCGCTCGCCCTCGGTGAGGGTACACACGCCGGAGAGCCAGGCGTCACGGGCGGCGCGTACGGCCGCCCGCACATCGGCTTCCTCGAAGGGGAGTATGCCGCAGGCGCAGGCATCCACTCCGATCACCTCGATCAGAGCCAGGCGGGGCATCGCCCGAGACTGCGGGTTCTTCACTTTGAGCCCGGCCTCGCGGGCCTCCCGGCGAAGCTGGTCGGCCGCCGCGGCCACTTGCGCCTGCAGATTCTCCCGCAACAGTTGCTCGTCGCCCGCAAAGGCAGTCAGCATCGACTGAACGTACTCCCGTCCGGCGACCCCGTAGATCTGGCTGCAGCCGACTTTGGCGACGTCAACCAGTCGGCCCATTTCCTCCGGGGTCTTCGAGTCGTCGGTTGGCAGCTGATCCATCGGGACGTCGATGATGCGGATCAGCTCGCCGGTCCGCGCTCTGCGCTTACCATCTTCCTCGATCAGCGCCTTCACCGACTTCTCGCCCGTGGAAAGGCCGTTGACGAACCAGCGGAGTGCCTCGCGCCGTCCTCCGGTCTCGGTCATGCGGGCCTTGCCGGCGCCGGCCACGAGGTTGTAGATGTCGTGACCCTGGCCGCTTCCTATCTCGTCCAGCGCCAGGAGCATTCCCGAGTGCATGGTGGCGATCGTCTCCATGGCGTTGGCGGTGCTGTGCCAGCGCTCGATTCCTGTAGGCCCAGTTGTCCGCTGCGGGTCGGCCCCGCGCCCGAAGACAGAGACTGCAAGCTGCAGCGACGCCGTCTTGCCGGCGGAGGATTCGCCGTGAAGGTGGATGGCTCCGCCCTCCAGCCCGGCCAGCGAGGCGAAGGGGGCCGCGACGCCCGCTGAAACGGTAAGAACATGGAGCGCGTTGCGCCGCAGCGGCGCGACCAAAGCCTGCCAGTCCTCCAGCTTGCCCGCCGCGGCATAGGCACGGAGGGCAGTGCCCTCGACCGCCGGCTGGAAGGCCAAGCTCTCGGGAGAGATGTGCTCGGCGCAGGGCTCGTCGGGCGTGATCACCGCGTCTGGCAGCATGAAGCCGAGAACCCCGGATGCCGATCCGGTCCCACTGGGCAGAGAGAAGAACCCCAGATGCCCGATCAGCAGAATCTTCGGCAGCTTCGGCTGGCCCGCACAGACGACTAGATAGTCCCGGAAGTTGCGCTCTCCCGAGGGGTAGATCAGGAGCCCGTCGTCCGCCATCGCCTGGATGTGGGGCGACAGCCGGCTGCCGGAGAAATCTCCGTACGGCACCAGGCGTACGCGCTCGTCCCCGTCGGGCGTGAAGTAGTGGACGCGGATCGACCAGTTCTTGCCCCCGGGGGTGCTGCACTTAGCAGAAATCCAGCAGGGGGTGATGGTCATCGGCACGAAGTCACCCTCTCGGTTGACCGCATAGGTGCCGGTGGCGCTGACGCGGAAGCCTTCAGGGACCAGGCCAGAGTTGAAGGAAGAGGGAAGCTGATTGGTGGTGTCGCTCATGATCGGATCTCCGTGCTGCCGCATTTCGGGGCTTGGCCGGCCGGCCAGGTGTCGCCCGAATGCGTACACAGGGTTTGATCTGAGACGCTTCATAGGAGGCTAAGTTTCGGGAATCGCGGCATATTTTTTCGGGCATATTCCGGCGTCCGTAGTCGGTGGGGTCGCCGGAGAGGGCGCCTGCACGTGGCGCCGGATCGGGTGCCGCCTGGCGAGGGCACGCGTACGAGCCTGGAACTCGCGAGCAGGGAGTAGCCCGCTGCTGTGCCTAGTCCCGCCCCGGAGAAGGCTAGGGATTGCAGGTAGATCAGGGCAAGGGACACTCCCTGCTGTCCCTGCTGTCCCTGCTGTCCCTGCTGTCCCTGCTGTCCCTGCGCGCTTGCCACCACTCCCGCTGGTGCTCCTGTTATCAGTTACTTAGCGTCCGAGGGAGGCTGCCAGATCAGACGCTTGTACGCATCTGGATGATCCTGGTCATGTCGGCCAGAGCCCAGATGCGGCGCAACCGAGGATCGATCATGACCAACGCCGCCCAGACTTCTTTTATCCAGACCGCTGCCGAGCCCTGCCACACTGCCTCGACCTTTTGCTGGTCACGCTTTGCCTATATCGAGGATCAGCGCCTCGTCCTCGACAGGCTGGCCGGCGCGCTGATGACGGCGGATATGCTCCTAGCCCGCTGGGGCCACTGTCTCCCGGACCAACGGCGCCTGACGCTGTGCGACGTGCCAATCGTGCGGTACCGCTCACTGGCTGTCGCACCCGACCAGTCCGAGGCGATCCTGCGCGACGGGGCTCTCTACCTCAACGCGAGTTGCCCTGGCGATCTGGTTCCGCACCGTGGCCAGTCCTGGACCTTCTACGCGCTCGCGTACCACGTTGCTGGCGGGCCCCTCGCCTACGAGGCGCTGCTCGACTACTTGGCGTTTCTCGCCCAGCACCCGGGGAGGAAGCTCGGCTACGCGCTCACCTTGGTCGGCGACTCCGGTATCGGCAAGAGCGTGTTCGCGCGCATGGTGGCGGAGCTATTCTCGTCCCGCGCGACCACGGTGCACGGCGCGTCGGCTCTGGCGGCCGCCTACAACGAGTGGATGTGCCGGCCACAGCTCGTGATCGTCGACCGCCTCGCGGCGATGAGTCCTTACGCGGCCGAGCGGCTGCGGGGGCTGATCGCCGAGCCCGAGATCGAGATCAACGCGAGGTCCGGCGAGCGCTTCCGGGTCCACAACGGCCTGAACTTTCTCGGCCTCGCCCGCTGCGTCGAGGATGTCCTGCTAGACGGTTACGGCACCATCAACGTGCCGATCACGAGCGATAGCCTGCCTTTGCCCCCGAACCTGGTGTGGGAGTGGCTGGAGGACTTCGAGGGGAGCCGGCATTGTGCCCTAGATGCTCTCCTCCGGCGCAACCTCGACCACTTCAACCCCGACGTGCCGCCGCCGGAACTGCTGCTGTACTCGGGGCTGAGTGGCCGGCACCGGGCGCGGCTTGCGCACCGGCTGCGCAAATCGATCGCCGAGAGCTGCTGGCCGTTCGAGCACGATCTGGTCGATCAGGCCGAGCTGGTCGCTGCCCTGCGCGAGCAGTCCAGTGAGGCCGTCTCGCCGGCTGACGTTGTACAGGTGCTCGCTCGCCTTGGCGCCCTCTACATGGGGCAATGCGACGTTTACGGCCAGTGGCGGTGCCTCTGGGCTGTGCGGAACCTGGACTTCTGGGAGCGGGCGAATCCGTCGGCCGTTGAGGACAGCTTCGTCTCCATCCTTGGCACGGGGCCGGAGCGGAATCCCGGTGTGGTCGTCGGCAAGAAGCTGCGGCCTGCGCCGGTTCGAAAGTAGTTGAGTTAGCTATCCGGGGTGGCCAGCCGCGAGGCTGGCCACTTTCTCTACCTCCGCGGCGGCATTTCCCGGTGGTGCTGGCTGTAGGTGCACTGCTTGCACTGATAGCACTGCTGGCGGTGCCGCGTTTTGCGGCCGCCGCGCTAGGGGCGCCCGCACGCAATCCGTGCGTCAGCCGGGCGCCGCCGGACTCTCGGCGGGCTCTCCCGGGACCGGTCCCTCCGGTTTCCGCCTCAGCGCGAGGCGGTTTCGGGTGCGTATGTCCAGCGGACGTCCGGTCGATAGCCGGTTCTCTGGGCGCCATGACGGCGGATGACGGCGGTGCGTGCTGTTCGGTTTGGCTGGGGGAGGGCTAGTGGGCGAGGCTCTGCCCGGTGGCCGGAGAAGAGCTCGTGGAGTCGGGCGTACTCGGCGAGAACACGACGGTATGCCCTAGGATTTTGCGGGTAGCCGTCTTGAAAATCCCCGTGTCGGGAGTTCGATTCTCTCCCTGGCCACCATATCCAGAAGGCCCAGCCATGTGCTGGGCCTTCGTCGTTTTATCTCTAAATTCCGACCCGCCTCTACATTCCGGCCAGCGCATCTCAATAGTGCGAACTCCGCGGCGCCATTTCGCCGCGGTCAACGCGGGAGCCTGCACGCGCTTGGTGCCGGGGCTGATCGGGCGTTAGCTGTCGAAAAGTCTCAGCGCCATCCAACTGATGGCGTAGCCGCCGACCAGCAAATAGCAGAACAGCGCCGCCGCCAGCCAAACCGGCTTGAGGCCGGCCCGGCGAACGGTGGCGATCCGTGTGTGCACGCCGAGCGCCGCCATGGCCATGGTCAGCAAGACGTGGTCGAGCTGGACCATGGCATCGACCAGCGCCGCGGGTAGTACGCCGAGCGAGTTGATGCCGGCGGCGACGATAAAAAGCAGCGCGAACCACGGCAGCGCCGCCAGCTTGTGGCGCTCGCCGGTCTCGTCGTTCGCTTGGCCGCCGATCAGCAGCAGAAACGGCGCCAGCAGCATCACGCGCAGCATCTTGGTGATCACCGCGGACGCGGCGGCCTGCTCGCCTACCGCGCTGCCCGCCACGATCACCTGCGCGACCTCGTGGATGGTCGAGCCGGCGTAGAGGCCGAACGCGGTTTCGGAGAGGCCGAGGGCGCCGCTCAGCAGCGGATACAGAACCATCGCCAGCGTGCCGAACAGCACCACCGTGGCAACCGCCACCGAGGCCTGGTCGGCCCGCGCCCGAATGGTGGTCGCGGTCGCCATGACCGCGGCGGCGCCGCAAATCGCGCTGCCGGCGCCGATCAGCACGCAGGTGTGCCGGTCCAGGCCGAGCCGGCGGCCGAGGAGCAAGGCCAGCGCAAACGTCGAGCCGAGCACCAGCACGTCAGCGAGCAGGCCCGCCCAGCCCACCGCGGCAATCTGTTGGAAGGTGATGCTGAAGCCGAACAGGATCACGCCGAGCCGCAGCAGGCGGCTCTTGGCGAAGTCCACGCCGTCGTCACCGCTATCGGCAAGGCGCGGATAGAGCGTGTTGCCGAGGAGGGCGCCGAAGGCGATCGCCAGCGTCAGCGCGCCCAGGCCCCACTGCCGGGCCAGCGACGTTTCGGCGGCGTAAAGCGCGAGGATGGCGACCACGCCGACCAAGGTGATACCAGGCATCAAATGGCGGCCGGGGTGGTTCGTGAACGTCATGGCATGAGGATATGCCGCCGATGCATATACAGAAATCAGATATTTTGGATATCTATAGTTCGGAAAATAGATAAGGCGGCGGCGAGCAACGCTACGGTGGAGCGAGTGGTTGGCGGCTATCGCGCTGGGGGAGCGATCTCTCGCCGCTTCATGCCGAACGGTCCGTTCATGTCCACGCCCCGCGCAGCCACCGTGGCGAGGAAGGTAATCCGACCCAGTGTCACGGTCCCGACGAAGCCGTCCGTTCTCATCCGCTTCCCTGGCGTGGTCGGTTCGTCGAGCGCCGGGCGCGCATCAGCGCGCAAGCACGTCTCCAAGCTCCGCTAGATGGCGCTCGCCCAGCTCGCCGCTCAGCGCCCGCAGTTCGAGCATGCTGAGCAGGTAGCGGTAGCGCGCCGACAGCAGTTCGCGCCGCACGCGGTAGTAGTCCTGCTGGGCGTCGAGCACGTCGAGGGTGGTGCGCGCGCCCACGCTCTTGCCGGTCTGGGTCGACTCCAGGCGGCTGGCGGCCGACGCCAGGTTCCGCTCCAGCGCGCGTACCCGCGCCAGGCCGGTTTCCACGCCGAGGAAGGCCGCGCGGGTTTCCACGGCGGTGCGGCGGGTGGCCTCCAGCAGTTCCCGCCGCGCCTGTTCGGCGCCGGCCACGGCCTGTCGGTACTGGGACGAGCGCGCGCCGCCGGTGTACAGCGGCACGCTCAGCCTGACGCCGATCGAGGCGGTGTGGCCGTCGTTGCGAATCCCGGCCAGGTCGAGGAACTCCAGCATCGGGTCGCGGCCGTATTCGGCGACCAGTTCCACGACCGGCGCGGCGAGGGCGCGGTGTTTGTCCGGTTCGCGGGCGGCGATGGCCAGCGCGGTGCGCAGGATGCGCAGGCGCGGGTCGCCGCCTTCGGTGCGGGTCAGCCACTCGTCGATGCCGGTGGGATGCAGCGGCGGTAGGATCGGTTCCGCCTGTAACGGAAGCACCGCTTCGACCGGGCGCCCGGCCACCCGCGCCAGTTGCTCGCGCGCGATCGACAGTTCCTGCTCGGCGGCGAGCGAGGCCGCGGCGATGGCGTCGAGCCGAGCTTGCGCCTCGTATCGGTCGGTGATGGTGGCCTCGCCCAGGCGGTAGCGTTCGGCGGCATCGGCCAGGGCATGCTCGGCGGCGGCCCGCTGCTCCCGCAGCAGGCGCACGCCGTCCTGCGCCTGCAGCAGTGCGAAGTAGTGGCGGGTTAGGTCCAGCAGCAGGCCGATCTCGGCGGCGCGCAGGCGCAGCTCGGCTAGTTCGCCGGCGTCGCGGGCCTGGTCGGCGGCGGCGAAGTCGGCGGCGTTATAGAGGGTTTGCGTGAGCGCGATGCCGTAGCTGGCGCTGGTGCCCTCGGGACGCAGCGACATGCCGCCGAACGCCATGGGCTCGCTCTGGCGCAGTTCCAGCACTTGGCCGTGCAGCCGCACCTTGGGCAGGAGCAAGGCGCGGCCCTGTGCGCCGGCCTCGCGGTCGGCCCGGTAGGCAGCCTCGGCGGCGGCGAAGCCGGCGTTGGCTTCGCGCGCCGCGCGGTACAGACTCAGCGGATCGTCCGCCGCCCGAGCCGGGCCGGCAACGGCCAAGGTCAGAGCCAGCAGGACCGCGCCCAGTTTCCCGCCCATCGCCTCGCTCCTCGTCGCGGCTACGCGCCGGCCGGCACGCCCAGCTTGCGCAGGATGCTCTCCAGTCCGCACCAGCCGGTGAACGCGCTCTGCAGCAGGTTGGCGCCGACGAAGGCGGTGAACCACAGGAAATGCGCGGAGACGAACAGCGGGCTGGCGGAGACCCCCAGCAGCAGCGACAGCAGGATGAACACCCCCGCGAACATGCGAACCATCTGCCAAGACTTCATGCGTTACCTCGTTAGCGTAATGCCGGCCTCCGCGGCGGCCGGCGGGCCGATCGCCGGATGCCGTCAGGCCGCCGGCTCGTGGCGGCGGCGGTAGACGGCGTAGTACAGCAGCGGAATCACCACTAGGGTCAGCGCGGTCGAGACCAGCACGCCGAAGATCAGCGCGACCGCCAGGCCGTTGAAGATCGGGTCGTCGAGAATGAAGAAGGCGCCGAGCATCGCCGCCAGCGCGGTGAGTACGATCGGCTGGGCGCGCGCCGCCGCCGAGGCCACCACGGCGTCGCGGAAGGCCACGCCCTGCGCCAGCTGCTGGTCGATGAAGTCGACCAACAGGATGGAGTTGCGCACGATGATCCCGGCCAGCGCGATCATTCCGATCATGGAGGTGGCGGTGAACTGGGCGCCGAGCAGCGCGTGTCCCGGCATCACCCCGATCACGGTGAGCGGGATCGGCGCCATGATCACCAGCGGCGCCAGGTAGGAGCGGAACTGCGCCACCACCAGCAGGTAGATCAGGACCAGGCCCACGGCGTAGGCGGCGCCCATGTCGCGGAAGGTCTCGTAGGTGATCTGCCACTCGCCGTCCCATTTCAGGCCGTACTCGTCCCAGGCGCGGCGCGGCTGGGCGATGAAGTGCTCGGCGAGCGCGCCTTGCGCCGGCACCGTCAGCTCGGCGAGCTTGGCGCGGATGGCGAACATGCCGTACAGCGGGCTGTCGTTGGCGCCGCCCTTGTCCGCGGTGACGTAGACCACCGGCAAGCCGTCCTTGCGGCTGATCGGTTGCTCGCGCTCCGTGTCGGTCAGCCGCGTCAGCTCCGCGATCGGTACCTGGGCGCCGCCGCGGCCGGTCACGGTGAGCTTGAGCAGCTCGTCCAGGCGCGAGCGGTGCTCGGCCGGCAGGGTCAGGCGCACCGGCGTCGGATACTTGGAGGCGCCGTCGTGGATGAAGGTGATGTCCTCGCCGGACAGCCCGGCGCGTAGCGTGGCAGCGATCTCGGCCTGCGGCACGCCGAGCAGCGACGCCTTGGCGCGGTCGACGGTGAGCAGCAGGCGCGGCGCCGGATCGATGCCGGAGTCGTCGACGGCGACGATGCCGTCGGTGGCGGCGAAGGCGGCGCGCACCTGCCGGGCCAGCGCCAGGCGCCGGTCATCGTCGGGGCCGTAGATCTCGGCGACGATTGGCGCCAGCACCGGCGGCCCCGGTGGCACCTCCACCAGCTCGAGCTCAGCGCCGTGGCGGGCGGCGATGGCCTCCAGCGGCGCGCGTAGGCGCTGCACCAGGGCGTGGCTCGGCTCCGCGCGCTCGGACTTGGGCAGCAGGTTCACCTGGATGTCGCCCACGTCGCCGCCGGCGCGCAGGTCGTACTGGCGGACCAGGCCGTTGAAGTTGATCGGCGCGGCCAGCCCGGCGTAGGCCTGGTAGTCGGTCACCTCGGGCACGGTTCGCAGGTACTCGCCGAGTTCCTGCAGGACGATGGCGGTGCGCTCCAGCGCGGTGCCGGTAGGCATGTCGACCAGCACCTGGAACTCCGACTTGTTGTCGAACGGCAGCATCTTCAGCACCACCGCCTGCATGGCCGGCAGCGCCAATGCCGCGGCGATCAGCGCCAGCACCGCCGCGCCCAGCACGGCGCGGGCGCGGCCGCCGCGGCGCGGGTGCAGGAACGGCGCGAACAGCCGCGCGAACACGCCATGCAGCCGCTCGGGCAGCTTCGAACGGTGCGGCCGGCCCTTGCCGAGCCAGCGCACCGCCAGCCAGGGGGTGACCACGAAGGCGACCGCCAGCGAGATCAGCATGCCCATGGAGGCGTTGATCGGAATGGGCGCCATGTACGGTCCCATCAGCCCGGTGACGAAGGCCATGGGCAGCAGCGCGGCGATCACGGTGAGCGTGGCCAGGATGGTGGGGCCGCCGACCTCGTCCACCGCCGCCGGGATGATCCGGCGCAGCGGCGCGTCCGGATCGAGCAGGCGATGGCGGTGGATGTTCTCGACCACCACGATGGCGTCGTCGACCAGGATGCCGATCGAGAAGATCAGCGCGAACAGCGACACCCGGTTCAGCGTGAAGCCCCAGGCCCAGGAGGCGAACAGCGTGGCGGTGAGGGTCAGCAGCACCGCAGCGCCGACGATGGCCGCCTCGCGCCGGCCCAAGGCCAGCAGCACCAGCGCCACCACCGAGGCGGTGGCGAAGCCGAGTTTCTTGATCAGGGTTCTGGCCTTGTCGTCGGCGGTGGCGCCGTAGTCGCGGCTGACGGTGACGCGGACGTCGTCCGGCACCAGCACGCCGCGCAGCGACTCGACGTGGGCGATGACCTCGCGCGCCACGTCGACCGCGTTGGCGCCGGCTTTCTTGGTCACCTGCAGGGTGACCGCCGGATGCTCGCCGTCGCCGCCGCGCTGGTAGTGGCGGACGAAGCCGTTGGGCACGGCCGGTCCGTCCACCACCTCCGCCACCTGATGCAGGTACAGCGGCGCGCCGTCGCGCACGCCCACCACCAGCGCGGCGACGGCCTCGGCCGAGTCGAGGAAAGCGCCGGTCTGCAGCAGCAGCGAACGGTTGTCGGCGATCAGATCGCCGGCCGGCAGGCCCTGGTTGGCGCCGCGCAGGGCGGCGCGCAGCTCCGCCAGCGACAGGCCGGCGTTGGCCAGCGCCGCCGTGTCGAGCCGCACCTCCAGCAGCCGGCCGGGGCCACCGAGGGTGCGCACTTCCCGGGTGCCCGGCAGGCGCTTGATCTCGTTCTCGAGCAGGTGGGCGACGCGCTCCAGCGCATAGGCGCTGGCGTCGTCGCGCTCGCTCCATAGCGTCAGGGTGACGATGGGTACATCGTCTATGCCCTTGGCCTTGACCAGCGGCGGCAGCGTGCCCAGGCCGGGCGGTAGCCAATCGGCGTTGGAATGCACCACGTCGTACAGCCGCACCAGCGCGCTCTCGCGCGGCACGCCCACCTCGAACTGCACGGTGAGCAGCGCCATGCCCGGCCGCGACACCGAGTAGACATGCTCCAGCCCGGGCATCCGCGACAGCACCTGCTCGGCCGGGATGGCGACCATCTGCTCGACGTCCTTGACGGCGGCGCCGGGGAAGGGGATCAGCACGTTGGCCATGGTGACGTCGATCTGCGGCTCCTCCTCGCGCGGCGTCACCAGCACGGCGAACAGGCCGAGCAGGGCCGCGACCAGGGCGATCAGCGGCGTCAGCGGGTTGTCCTGGAACAAGGCGGCGATGCGCCCGGCGATGCCGAGCCGATCCCGGCTCATGGCGCGGGCTCCTGGCGGCGCGCGCGGGCGGCGGCGAACGGATCGAGCGCCACGCGCTCGCCCTCGAGCAGTCCGGCGGCGACCTCGACCGTGTCGCCGTCGGCCGGACCAAGCCGCACCTGGCGCAGGCGCACGCGCTGCTCGGGGCCGACGACGTACACGGCGGTCAGTTCACCGCGCCGGATCACGGCCGAGCTGGGAACGGTCAGGCGCGGGCCGCCGTCGATGGGGAACAGCGCCTTGGCGAGCGTGCCGGGCCGCGGCGCGCCGAGGTCGCCGGGCAGATCCAGCCGCACCTGCACGATTTGCGAGCCGGGATCGGTCAGCGGCAGCGGCGTGATCCGGGTAGCCGCGACCTCGGTCAGCGTGCCGTCGGCCAGCGGCAGCCGCACGCGTACCGGCAACTCGCGCCGCCACGCCGCCAGCCGCGCCTGCGGTAGCGACGCCACCACCCGCATGCGGGTCGGATCGTAGATCGTCAGCAGCGGCTTGCCGGGGACCGCGAGGTCGCCGACGGTCACATGGGTTTCCGCCACCACCCCGTCATAGGGGGCCGATATCCGCTTGAAGCCGCGCTCGGTGCTGGACACGCCGGCCGAGGCGCTGAGCGCGTCGAACTGGGCGCGGGCGCTGCGGTACGCAGTCTCGGCCCGGTCCAAGGCGGCCTTGGACACGAACTCCTTGGCATGGAGAGCACGGGTACGCTCGAGTTCCGTGGCGGCGTTGGCCAGCTGTGCCCGCGCCGCGGCCACCTGGGCGCGCGCGGCGCTCTCGGCCTGAGCGGCGTCGCTGTCGTCGATGCTCACCAGCAGCTGGCCTTGCACGACGCTGTCGCCGGCCTCGACGGCGCGCAGCACCACCCGGCCGGGCACCTGGGCGGCCAGCACCGAGTGGCGGCTGGCTTCGATCACGGCGTCGGCCTCGTAGCGCGCCACGGCGGTGGCGCGCTGCGCGGCGACCGTCGCCAATTCCGCGTTCGCGGCAATGGGTGCGAGCACTGCGGGCAGCAATAGCGAGCGGATGACGGCGAGGCGGTTCATGCGAGGGCCTCCAAAACAATCGCGAATAACTATATTCACGAATAGTTATATCGGCAAGCGGTGGTAGAATCGTCGGCGTTCGATGAGGGATTCCCGATGGAAGGCTTAAGCGAGACCGCTCTCGGCTATGTCGCCGAAGTGTTCAAGGCGCTGGCGGAACCGCGCCGGCTGAAGCTGCTCAATGCCCTGCGCGACGGCGAGAAAAACGTCTCGGAACTGGTGCGTCTCACCGAGACCAGCCAGGCCAACGTGTCCAAGCACCTGGCGCTGTTGGCGCAGGCTGGCCTGGTGGCGCGCGAGCAGCGTGGCAACTGTGTCTACTACAAGATGGCGGACCCGGTGACGTACCAGCTCTGCGATCTGGTCTGCGGACACATGCTCAGGCGGGTGTTGTCCGAACAGGAGTGGCGCCGGGAGTTCGCGCAGTTGGACGAGCACGCGCGGGAGTAACCGCTGCCGCGGCTTGCGCCCACGAGCGCGGCGCGGCTAGCCCGAATCTGTACCTGCCGCGGTCAGGGCCACGTGGCCCTATAACCACCGTGGCCCGCGTCTTAGTATAGGGCGGGCTACTGGGCGATCGTCCCCGCTGTGCCGGCGGTGGGTGGTTCCGACCAGCGCCCGATCATTCACTCGCGAGAGAGCCGCCATGAATGCGCTGCGCCGCCAAGCCCTCCTCGTCCTCGTTCTCGGCAGCGTGGTGGTCACGCTGGCCATGGGGTTGCGCCACGGTTTCGGGCTATTCCTCGAGCCCATGAGCAGTGAGTTGGGCTGGGGGCGCGGCGTGTTCGCTTTCGCGCTGGCGGTGCAGAACCTGCTGTGGGGGCTGTCCCAGCCGTTCGCCGGTGCCTTGGCCGACCGGTTCGGCGCCGCTCGCACCATCGTGGCCGGCGGCGCGCTGTACGCCTTGGGCCTGGTGTGCATGGGACTGTCGCAATCGGCTTGGGGCATGACGCTTTCCGCCGGTGTGCTGATCGGGTTGGGGCTGTCCGGCACCACGTTCTCGGTGGTGTTGGGCGCGGTGGGCCGCGCCGTGGCGCCGGAGAAGCGCAGCTTGGCCATGGGTATCGTCAGTGCCGCCGGTTCGTTCGGCCAATTCGCCATGGTGCCCGGTACCTTGGGGTTGCTGCAGTGGCTGGGCTGGTCGGCGGCGTTGCTGGTTATGGGCGGTATCGCCGCGTTGATGCTGCCGCTGGGCGCTTGGCTGCGCGATCGTCCCGAGCCGGGCGTCAGAGGCGATCTGTCGCTGGCGGAGGCGTTGGGCGAGGCTGCCGGTCATCGCGGTTTCTGGCTGCTTTGCCTGGGCTTCTTCGTGTGCGGCTTCCAGGTGGTGTTCATCGGCGTGCACCTGCCCGGCTACCTGTTCGATCGCGGCATCGGCGCCGGCGTCGGCAGCACGGTGCTGGCGCTGGTGGGTTTGTTCAATATCTTCGGGACCTATGCCGCCGGCTGGTTGGGCGGGCTCTACTCCAAGCCGCGGTTGCTGTCCTGGCTGTATCTCACCCGCGGCGTGGTGATCTCGGTGTTCCTGCTGGTGCCGCTTAGCCCCGCCAGCGCTTACGTGTTCGGTATCGCCATCGGCTTGCTGTGGCTGTCGACCGTGCCGCTGACCAACGGCATCGTCGCCGCGGTGTTCGGCGTGCGCCATCTATCGATGCTCGGCGGCATCGTGTTCCTGTTCCATCAGGTCGGTTCCTTCATGGGTGTCTGGCTCGGCGGCTACCTCTACGATCTCACCGGCGACTACGACGTGGTCTGGAAGCTCTCCATCGGGCTCGCGGTGGTGGCGGCCATCCTGCATTGGTTCATCAGCGAGAAGCCGATCGAACGTCCGGCGCTCGGCGAGGTACGGGCATGACCAATTCGCAGCGAATCCTGCTGCGCTTGGCGCTGCTCATCGCCACCACCGCCGCGCTGGGCCTAGCGTGGTGGGGCTGGCAGGTCGGCGATGCCGGCATGCTGCTGCTCGGCACGCCACTGTGTTGAACGCTTAAGAGCCTCTACCGAAACCCCGGCACACCCGCGTCGCCTGGGGGCGCTCCGGTGGGCAAGGTCCTGCGGCTTCCAGAGCCTTGTTGGAGGCTCCAAGCGAGCCTCCCGCCACCGCGGAGCCCGGCTCCGGATTCGTCGCGCAAGTAGCGGGTTCTCACTCGCGTTGGGACACCGTTCGCAGTGTCGCCAAATTCATTAGTCAACACTCAATGAACCTACTCCGGTAGCTCGCGTGCGTCGGTCGACCTCTCCGAGCCGCCGAAATAGGTTATTAGAACGTATTGGCGTGGGCTCTTTCCGGGTTCGGTAGATGGCCCGGCTGCTGCCCGTCGAATCAACGCTGTTGCTGATCGGACCAACAATTATGAGCGACGCGCGATATCTGGTCCGCGTGCCGGTGGACATGCTGCGGCCCGGGCTTTACGTGGCCGAGCTCGACCGTCCCTGGAACGAGGTGCCGGTCAAGTTCCAAGGCTTCGAGATTGGCGACGACGACGAGCTGAGGATTCTCCAGCAGCACTGCCGCTACGTGTTCGTCGAGGAGCAGCGCTGCCGTCCGTCCGCCTACACGGCGCTGGCGGTCGAATTCGCTACCTTGGGCGGATACTTGGCGCCGGGACCGGTCGAGTTGCCTGGCGCCGACGAGGTCGAGCGGCATCCCAGCAAGCACAGCTTCGCGCAGCGCGCGCAGCAGGCCCTGCCCGACCGGGAGCAGGCCTTGCAGTATCTCGAGCGCGCCTTGGTCGACGTGCGGCTCGGCCGGGCGATGACCTGGCAGGAAGCGCGCCCGCTGGTTCGCAACATCGCCGAGCAGGTGGCGCACAACACCTCGGCGGTGCTTTGGTTGACCAAGCTCGCCCAGGCCGATTGCCAGGCCGCCGCGCACGCGGTGAACGTGTGCGTTTTCGCTACCTTGTTCGGTTTGTACCTCGGGCTGTCCGAGGAGCAGATCGAGCACATCGGCATCGGCGCGCTGCTGCACGATATCGGCAAGGCGCAGCTGCCGCCCGAGATCCTGGATAAGCCCGGCCCGCTCTCACCGGACGAGTGGAAGGTGGTGAAGCACCATCCGGTCGAGGGTGTGGAGCTGGCGTTCGAGGATCGCAGCATGCCGCGCGAGGTGCGCGAGATCATCCTCATGCACCACGAGCGCATCGACGGCAAGGGCTATCCGTGGGGCTTGGGGCCTAAGAACATTCCCGACCACGTGCGCGTGGTCTGGCTCGCCAATACCTACGATTCGCTCACCAGCGAACGCGTGTACCGCGCCGCGCTGCCGCCGGACGAGGCGCTGCAGGCGATGTACAACGACCGCGACAACAGCGTCGGCGCCGAACTGGTGCAGGCCTTCATCCACTGCCTCGGCATCTTCCCGATCGGGACCGTGGTGGAGCTGAACAACGGCGCGCTCGGCGTGGTGATCGACAGCCCGCTCGACAACCGCCTGAAGCCGACCGTGCTGATGATCCGCACCCCGGGCGGCGAGTTCTACCAGAAGCGGTTGCTGTTGAACCTGGCCGCTTTCCCCGAGAGCGCGAGCGGCACGCCGTCGCTGTTCATTCGGCGGGCGGTGAATCCGGTCAATTACGACATCGACGTGGCCTCGATCATCGCCTTCGAGTTCGGTATCGACTTGCCGGCCGCGGCGCGCGGGAGAGGTCCGGGGACTCGCGACTTCGCCACCCACCGCCGGGTAGGCTGACCTGGTCCGGCGAGTTCGAGGCCTATCGCTCCGCTGCCCCCATCTGGCACGTTAGCGCTCATATCGCTCGGTATCGAGCGATATCGGTTCTAACCGCGGAGTGTGAAGCCATGTGCGCGAACTATCGTCCTACCGCGCGAGATCTGCTCAAGGAGCGCTTCGCCGTCAACCCGCCGGCCGAGGATTTCAAGTCCGAGACTTGGCCGGGCTACTGGGCGCCGATCATTCGAACCGCGGAAGACGGCGGGCGCGAGTGCGTCCTGGCACGCTTCGGGCTCATTCCCTACTGGGCGCGCGACGAGGCTATCGGCAAGAAGACCTACAACGCCCGCAGCGAAACGGTGGCGGAGAAGCCATCCTACCGGCATCCCTGGCGGCGCGGGCAGTTCTGCCTGGTGCCGATGACCGCGTTCTACGAACCGAACTGGGAAAGCGGCAAGGCGGTGCGCTGGCGCATCGAGCTGACCGACAAGACGCCGTTCGCCGTCGCCGGCCTGTGGGAGAAATGGAAGCATCCGGCGACCGGCCGCCACGAGCTGTCGTTCACCATGCTCACCGTCAACGCCGCCGAGCACGCGCTGATGCGCCGTTTCCATCGGCCGCGGGACGAAAAGCGCATGGTCACGGTGCTGCCGCCGGACGAGTACGACGACTGGCTGCACGCCACCCCGGAGTTGGCGCGCACCTTCATGCTGCCGTACCCGGCCGAGGCCATGACCGCCGAGCCGGCGCCGTTGCGCGGTTGAGGCGGATTCGCCCGGCCGCGGGGGGGGCCGGCATCAATGCAGAGCACGCGCCGGCTCCGGCCGGCGCGGCAGGCGCTGGGCGATGATCGCCGCTGGCACCGGGGCGCCGCACAGGTAGCCTTGTACCTCGTCGCAGCCCAGCTCGCGCATGAACGCCATCTGCCGCTCGTCTTCCACGCCCTCGGCCACCACCCGCAGCCCCAGGTCGTGCGCCATCGAGATCATGGCGCTGGTGATCGCCCGGTTGTCGCCATCGTCGGGCAGGTTGCGCAGGAACATCCGGTCGATCTTGAGCGTGTCTATCGGCAAGCGCTTGAGCAGGCTGAGCGAGGAATAGCCGGTGCCGAAGTCGTCGACCGCGATGCCCATGCCGAGCGCGCTCAGCCGGCCGAGAATCCCGCCGTCGCGCGGCATCGACTGCAAGCCGGATTCGGTCACCTCCAACTCGATGCGCGGCGGCCCTTCGGGCTCGCATTGCGCCAGCGCCGATTGCGCCGACTCGACGACGCGGTCGTTCAGCATCTGCCGGTTGGAGATATTCACGCCGATCTGCGGTGGCTGCAGTCCCTGGTTCTGCCAGGCGACGACCTGGGCGCAGGCTTGACGCAGCACCCATTCGCCCAAGGTTTCGATCAGCCCGCTTTCCTCGGCGATGGCGATGAAGCGCGACGGCGCGACCAGGCCTTCCCGGGGGTGGTTCCAGCGCAGCAGGGCCTCCAGTCCGACCAGGCGACCGCTCGCCAGCTCGAACTGCGGTTGGTAGTAGAGTTCGAGTTCGCGCCCGGCCAGCGCGCGGCGCAGATCCTGCTCGATCGTCAGGTGTTCCATCGCCGTCGCCATCAGCTCCGGCGTGTAGAACTCGAAGGTGTTGCGGCCGCGAATCTTGGCGCGGTACATCGCGGCGTCGGCCACCTTGATCAGGTCGCCGGCGTTGTCGGCATCGTCGGGAAACAGTGCGATGCCGACGCTGGTGGAGGTCAGCACCTCCTTGCCCTCGATCGCGGCCGGCAGGGCGACGGCCTCGATGAGCTTGCGCGCGAGATGGGCGGCGGCGTCGGGATCGGCGATTTCCTGCTGGATCACCGTGAACTCGTCGCCGCCCATGCGCGCCACCGTGTCCTCCGAGCGCACCAACTCGCGCAACCGGGTGGCGACCACCCGCAGCAGGCTGTCGCCGGCGGCGTGGCCGAGGTTGTCGTTGATCAGCTTGAACCGGTCCAGATCGAGGAACAGCAGCGCCGTCCGGTGCCGGTGGCGGCGGGCGCGCTCCAGCGCCTGCTCCAGCCTGGCGCCGAATAGCAGGCGGTTGGCCAAACCGGTAAGGGTGTCATGGTGCGCCAGGCGGTCGAGGCGTTCCTGCGCCTGCTTGAGCACCGTGATGTCCGACAGCACCGCGACGTAGTTGACGGTGCGCCCCCGCTCGTCGCGCACCACGCTGATGTTCTCCCAGGCCGGATAGATCTCCCCGTTCTTACGGCGGTTCCAGATCTCGCCCTGCCACTGCCCGGTGCTGAGCAGCGATTCCCACATGTGCGCGTAGAAGGCGTCGTCGTGGCGGCCGGAGCTATGCACGCGCGGGTTCTGGCCGATGACCTCCTCGGGGCGGTAGCCGGTGATCTCGGTGTAGGCGCGGTTGACCTTGATGATGCGCGCATCGGCGTCGGTGACCAGGATCGCCTCGGCGGTCGAGTCGAACACGATGGCGGCGCGGCGCAATTCGAGGTCGGCCCGCTTGCGATCGCCGATGTCGCGGACAAACCCTTGCCAACCGCCGTCGTCGAGGATCTTGGCGCTGATCTCCACCGGCAGATGACGGCCGTCCTTGCAGCGCAGGTGCCGCTCGCAGGTCTCGACTTCGCCATGCCGTAGCCGCTTCCTGGATCGCGTCAGCTTCTCCGCGTCTTCGGGCGGAAACAGGTCGGTCACCGGCCGGCCGATGATCTCGCCCGGCTTGTAGCCCAGCATGCGGCAGCCGGAATCGTTGACCAGCGTGCAGCGCCCGTCGCGGTCGGCGACGAAGATGCCGTCCGGTGCCTGCCGCAGCAGATCGCGCAGCTGTGCCGCGCTGCGCCGGGCCGCCTCCTCGTGGGTGCGCGCCGCGGCCAGTGCCGTGGCCGCACCCGCCGCGGCATCCCGCAGCCGGCCGTGAAAGAAGCTGAACAGGGCGCCGCTGGCGACCAGCACCACCGCTCCCGCGGCCAGGCCGGGCGACTCGGTCGTCGGGGCGAACAGCTGCGGCATGAACAGCACGTGCACCAAGATGACGGAAAGCACGGTGGCGGCCATGCCGCCGGCGAACCCGCCGATCCAGGCGCTGATGAAAGTCGCCGGAAAGAACATCACCCAGGTGAACGGCGCCAGCAGTTCCCAGGCGAGCCATTGCAGCCCCGCCGCCACCAGTGGCGGGCTCAATGCCAGCAGGAATCGTCCCCAACGCCCGCGCGCCCAAGCGGTCATGCCGATGGCGCTCCGTTGCCGGGGCGACGTGCGTATGTCCTAGCCGGAATATCCGCCATGATGCGACCTCGCGGAGAAGCAAGTGGCGGGAGACCGTCTCTTAAGATTGGGTTGGCCGGGCGCCAGTCAATTCGCCGCCGGCTAGGGCCGCTCCGATAGGAACTTTCGCGCGCCCGCCCGGTCGAACCTGGCGTAAGCCCCCGAGGGCTGTTGTGGTGAATGTCTAGCTAATGCAACGCATTAACGGGAGGTACACCATGGCACAGGAACTCAGAGTTCATCAGGGTGGCGGCCAGCAGGCTACCCAGCCCACTCCTCAGCTGCAGCGCGCGCGCGCCATGCCCGTGCTGAGCCCCTTCGATGAAATCGATCGCTTGTTCGACGAGCTTCTGCCCAGGTCGATGTTCCGCCTCGGCTTAGGCTCGGTCGGGCGCGGGTTGATGGGCGCGCAGAGCCCGATGCCGAAGATCGACCTGATCGAGCGTGACAACGAGATGCTGCTGCGCGCCGAGGTTCCGGGTATCCGCAAGGAGGATCTGGAAATTTCGGTGGACGAGAGCAGCGTGACGCTGCGCGGTAGCGTCAGCCACGAACTCAAGGAGGAGGAAGGCGAGTACTTCCGGCGTGAGATCGCGCACGGCGAGTTCGTCCGCACGGTGGCGCTGCCCAGCTCGGTCGATACCGACAAGGTCCAGGCCTCGCTCAAGGACGGTGTGCTGGAGCTGGTGATGCCCAAGCTGGAGGCCGCCAAGCGGCGGAAGATCCAGATAAAGTAAGGGAGGTGGGCAGCATGGCTATTCGCTTAAGTGAGTCGATCCGCGGCAAGCGCTGGCAGGACTGGCTCGCCCTGGCGTTGGGCCTGTGGCTGCTGATCTCGCCGTGGCTGCTCGGCTTCAGCGATGTCGGGGTCGCGGCTTGGAACGCGGTGCTCGTCGGTGTGGGCATCGCGCTGTTCGCGGCCGCGGCGCTGGCCAAGCCAGCGGACTGGCAGGAGTGGGTCGCCCTGGCGTTCGGTGTCTGGCTGGTGATCTCGCCCTGGTTGCTCGGCTTTGGCGAACAGCACGCCGTGGCCGCCTGGCACCAGGTCATCGTGGGGCTGCTGGTCGGCATCGACGCTCTCTGGGCGGTTGCCAGCAGCGAGAATCGCCGCGTGTTCGGTTAGCCTCGTCGATCGCGCGGCCGGCCATCCTGGCCGGCCGCGTTTTCATTGTCTCTTGCGCGAAGCGGACGCTAGCGCGGGTTCCCACCAGGAATTCATACTGCCCGCCAGGCCATCGCAGCGGCGACGATGACCGCTGCACGCGGAAGAGGACTGCCTGGTGACCGACGACAACAAGACCCAGCCCGCCGGGCTGCGGCGGATCAGTCTCGCCCTGCAGGGCGGCGGCGCGCACGGCGCATTCACCTGGGGCGTGCTCGATCGGCTGCTGGAGGACCCGCGCATCGTCATCGAGGCTGTAAGCGGTACCAGCGCCGGCGCGATGAATGCCGCCGCGCTCGCGGCCGGTATCGCCGAGGGCGGCGCCGAAGGCGCGCGACGCGCGCTCGACCGGTTCTGGCTCACCACCAGCGCATACGCCATGTTCAGCCCCATCCGGCGCACCCCGGCGCACTGTCTGGCCGGACAGTGGAACATCGACTTCTCGCCGGTGGATTTCTGGGTCCACCTGGTCAGCCGCGCCTTCTCGCCGTATCAGACCAATCCGCTCAATCTGCAGCCGCTGCGCCACTTGCTCGCCAATCAGATCGACATCGACGCGGTTCGCGCTTGCCAGGCGCTACGGATCTTCGTCACCGCAACCAATGTCCGTACCGGCCGCCCGCGGGTGTTCCACCAACACGAGCTGTCGCTAGACGCGCTGCTGGCCTCGGCTTGCATTCCGCATCTGTATCAGGCGGTGGAGATCGACGGTGAGCCGTACTGGGACGGCGGCTATATGGGCAACCCGGCGATCTGGCCGCTGATCTACGAGGCCGCCAGCGCCGACGTGGTGCTGGTGCAGATCAATCCGGTGGTGCGTGACGAGGTGCCGCGCACCGCTTTCGAGATCGACAATCGGGTCAACGAGATCGCCTTCAACTCCTCGCTCATGCACGAGATGCGCGCCGTGGCGTTCGTGCAGCGCTTGCTGGAGCAGGGGGCGCTGAAGGAGCCGTTCGCTTCCCGCTACCGCAACATGCGCATTCACATGATCGGCGACGAGCCGGCCATGGCCGCGCTCGGGGTAACCAGCAAGGCCAATGCCGAGCGCGAGTTCCTCGAGCATCTGAAGTCCGCCGGCCGCGATTGCGCCGAGCGTTGGCTGGCGGCCAACTTCGATAATCTCGGCGTGCGTTCCAGCGTCGACGTGCAGAGCGCGTTCCTGTAGTCGACGGCCGGAGGCCTTGCGCTCACGCCGCGGCGCGAAAGCTGGCGCCTTGCCAAGGGCAGGGCGCAGCTATATTGCGATCAAGCGATCGGCTATGATCTAGCTTCCCGCCCGCATGGAGCCGCGGGCTCAAGGCCTCGGGCGTGATAGGACCGTGACGGACCGAGGTCGGGCCGACCGTTGTCACTCCATGCACAAACCCCGTTTCGGGTTACGCGCAAAATCGCTGCTTGCCCTGGGTGTGGCCTGCGTGCTCGCCCTGCTGCCGGCGGTGTTCGTCGGCATCGTCGCGCTCGACGGGGTGCGTGAGCACTTCGGTGAGGCTTATGCGCGCAACCTCGCCATGCTCAAGAGCCAGAACGTGCTGGCGCCGGTATCGCGCGACCTGGCGCTGGCGATGCGCTTCGCCGACTCCGAGGTGGTCCGCCAATGGATGCGTGCCGAGGACGACGCCGCTCGGCGTGAACTGTTCTTCCGCGAGGCCGAGGGGTACCGCCGCGCTTTCCGCGGCAGGGGCTACTTCCTGGCGAGGGCGGACAGCCTCAACTACTACCTGAACGACGAAGTCAGCGACTACAGCGAGCGGCCGCGCTACACCCTGGCGCGGGACAATGCCGCCGACGCCTGGTTCTTCAACTCGCTGGCCATGACCGAGCCGTACAACATCAACGTCAATCCGGACGTGAAGCTCGGCGTGACGCGGGTGTGGCTGAACGTGCTGGTGCGTGACGGCGAGCGCGCGGTGGCGCTGGCCGGTACCGGGTTGGATCTGAGTGAGTTCCTGCGCGACTTCGTCAGCACTCGGGAGACGGGCGTCACGCCCATCATCCTCGACAGCGGCGGCGCCATCCAGGCCCATCCCGACGCCAGCCTGATCAGCTTCGGCTCCACCACCGGCGCCCGGGATGCCACCCGTACCCTGGCGGCGCTGCTGCCGGAGGACGAGCGACCGGCGCTGCGGCGCGCGATGGAGGCGGGCCGCGCCGAGCCGGGCAGCGTCGTCACGCTGCGTGCCAGCCTGGATGGCCGCGAACAACTGCTGGCATTGGTCTACATGCCGGAGCTGCAGTGGTACACGGTGATGGCGGTGGATTTGAATGCTGCGCGCTACTTCGACGGCGGCTGGGTTCGAATCGCCATGGTCACGCTGCTGCTGGTGGTGGCGCTGCTGTTCGTGGGTGTCGGCTACGCGGTCGACAAGGTAGTGCTGAATCCGCTCCGAGACATGCGCCGCTCCACGAGCGCGATCGCCGCCGGCGACTTCGATATCGTGCTGCCGACCGAGCGTGGCGACGAAATCGGTGAGTTGGCGCGCGCGTTTCGGCAGATGGCCGACAGGGTGCAGGCTCAGACCCGCGAGTTGGAGAGCAAGGTAAGCGAGCGCACCGTGGAGCTGGAACAGCGTAATCGTGAGATGACGCTGGCGCACAAGCAGATCAACGACTCCATCGACTACGCCAGCCTGATCCAGCGGACCTTCCTGCCCGACCGGCAGATGCGCGAGATCCTGGGCGAGGATCACTTCGTATTGTGGCGGCCGCGCGACGTGGTCGGCGGCGACTTCTACGTGTTCCGCGGCGGTGACGGGCGTTTCCTGATCGGTGTGGTCGATTGCGCCGGACACGGCGTGCCGGGCGCGCTGATGACCATGCTCGCCCGCTCCGCCATCGACCAGGCCATCGCCGAGGTTGGGCTGACGTCGCCGGCGGCGGTTCTTGCGCATGCCGACCGCGTGCTGCGCCGCCTGCTCGACGACCGCGAGTTGCCGCGCGCGATCGCCACCAACGTGGACGTGGGTTTGGCCTACGTCGATACCCGCGTGGGCGGGTTGCGTTACGCCGGCGCCAAGATCTCGCTGTACTGGAGCGACGGCGAGCGCGTCGAGGAGATCAAGGGCGGACGCCGCGCCCTCGCCGACCGCCGCGTCGGCGAGTACGAGGATATCGAGTGTTCGCTCGACCCGCGCTGCACCTACTACCTCACTACCGATGGCTTCCTCGACCAAGCCGGCGGCGAGCATGGCTTCGGCCTCGGCAACCGCCGCTTCGCCGAGCTGTTGCGCGAGCAGGCACGGCGGCCTATGGCGCAACAGGCGCAGGCGCTGGTTCAGGCGCTCGATGCCTACCGTGGCGCCCTACCGCAGCGCGATGACATCACACTTCTTTCGTTCCGATTCGACCCGAGGGGCTGACAATGGATCCCATCGACCTCTTCGACCTGCGGGCGCTGTTCGAGCGGCACCGGATACTGGTCTGCTTCAACGGCCCGATCTCGCGCGGTCTGATCGAAGAAATCGGCAACGCGCTTCGCAACTACCTGGATGCCGAGCAGACCAAGCCGGGTGCCGCCACCGACGTGTTCAGCATCTACATCGAACTGACGCAGAACATCCGCCGCTACGCCGCCAGCCGCGGCTATAGCGACGCGGAAACCGCGGCCACCGTGGTGGTCGCCCGCCACGACGATGGGCACTACATGGTGCTGGCCGGCAATCTGGTCGAGCAGGACGACGGCGCGGTGCTGCTGCAGCGAATCGAGGAACTGAGCCGTCTGGACAAGGCCGAACTCAAGGCGGCGTACAAGGCGCAGTTGCGCGCGCCGCGGCCCAGCGAGCCAGGGGCAGGCGCGGGCCTAGGCCTGATCGAGATCGCCCGCCGCGCGGCGCAGCCGCTGCGGGCGATGCTGACCGATGTCGGCGGTGGACGAGGTTTCTTCAGTCTGTGCGCGATCGTTTAACATCTCCGCGCGCTTCCTGGCCGGTAGGCCGGCGCGCGGGCGCCCCTTTCAAGAGCGTGAGCCCATGGATTCACTAAACATCGTCGCGACTCAATCCACGCCGAGCGTGATCGCCGACTGGGACAGCGGTGTGATCAGCATGGCCGGCGATTCCTACCCGGAGAACTCCTTCGAGTTCTTCGATCAGGTGTTCGGATGGATCGAGTCCTATCTCGCCAACACCGAGCGTCCGCTGACGCTGGAGCTGCGCATCGTGTACATGAACACCAGCAGTGTGAAGGCGATGATGGACATCTTCGACCTGTTCGAGGAGCAGCACGGCAAAGGCCGCCAGGTCAGCGTGCGCTGGCTGTACGACGCCCGCAACGAGCGGGTGGTGGAGATGGCCGAGGAGTTCAAGGAAGACTGCACCTTCCCGTTCGAAATCCGCGTCGATGGCTGAGCGAGCACGGGCCGGCGGGCGCAGGCCGCAGAAAGAATTGAGCGAGCGGATCGACGAGCTGCTGGCCGATCCGGCGCACGAGCACAACCCGTTGCGGCCGGCGCTGGTGGAGCTGCAGGCGTATTGCCGGGCTCAGGACGAGCGCCTGGAGCGCCTGCTGCGCATCGCCGACGGCTACTACGCGGTGGCCCGCCATGACAGCCGCAATCAGCTCGAGCGCTATGAGCGCCACGTACGGCGGCTGGAGAAACTGGCGCGGATCTCCGACCGCTACCAGCGCGATCTGCGGCAAATGGCGGAGACCCTACGCGAGGCCGCGCTGCGCGATCCGCTTACCGGCCTTGGCAATCGCCGCTTTCTCATGGACCGCCTCCAGCAGGAAGCGGAGGCGGCCCGCCAGAACGGTACGGGCTTCGTGCTGGCATTGGTCGACATCGACTATTTCAAGTCGATCAACGACAACTTCGGCCATGAGATCGGCGATCAGGTGCTGTGCCGATTCGCCGAGACCCTGGCCTCTACCTTGCGCGAATATGACGTCTGTGGCCGCTGGGGCGGGGAGGAGTTCGTGATCCTGCTGCCGGGAACGACCCTCGACGCCGCCGCCCGTGTGATCGAGCGCCTGCGCGCGGCGATCGCGACGATGCCGCTGCCCATGCTGGGCGAGGGGCAGGGCATAACCGCGAGTTTTGGCCTGGCCGCGTTCGATCCCGCCGAGCCGCTGACGCGGCTGCTCAATCGCGCCGATGCGGCGCTATACGCCGCCAAGAACATGGGCCGCAACCGCCTGCATCTGGGCTGAGCGCGGCGCCGCGGTGTCAGCGCCGCCACGCCGTCCAATAGGCGGCCATGCGCGCGCCGAACTCGCCGGCGCGCTCGGCGTACAAGCGCCGGCCCAGATCGCGCGCGTCGGCGCGTAGTAGCCGCTGCCGCTTGGCGGCCGCACGCAGCGGCGCGCGGAGGCGGGCCCGGCCGCCGAACTCCTCGGGCTGGGCGCCCAAGGTGGCGCGCAACAGCGCTAGGTCGTGGTCGTCGCCCAGGCAGTCGGAAAGTCGCTTCAACTCTGCGGCGCGCGCTTCCAGCGGCGCCGGCCAAGCCGGTGCCAGCAGCCGGACGTGATACCAGTGGTACTTCACCTGTTTGCGCCACTCGTGGAAGGCGGCGTCGGTTCCGTCGCGATAGGCGCGTTTCATGGCGCACCGGCCGCGCCGGTAGACCCGCTCCAGGCCCGGGCGGATGGCGTCGAAGTGGTCCGATCGCAACGGCCAGTCGGCAATGCGGGCGCGGTCGGCGCGCAGCTGCTCGGCTAGCGCGGCGCGCGCCTGCGCCGTGACGCTTCCGGCTGCCAATTCGTCGCGGCGGCGCGCAAGGATCTCGCGAACTTCCTCGATCCCGCGCAGGGCCGATGTGCCGCCCCCGAGCTTGTCCAGGGTTTCGAGCAGGACCTGCGCGTCGCGCGCGCCGGACAGCTGGCGTCCGTAGTCGCGAAAGCGCATGTTCTCCTCGGCGTATGCCGACCCAAGCTGATCCTTGGTCAGCCGCAGCAGCGCGCGGACCTGCTTGCAGCGCTTGCGGGCATCGTGCACCCCCTGCGCCGCCGCCTCGCCTTCGGCGCCTAGCGCGGCGATGGCCGAGTCGATGCGGTCGGTCGTGAGCCGGCGGATGCCGTCGGACACGGTTTCGTCTTTCTTGAAGAAGTAACCCACCTGAGCCTCCAACGCCCGACAAGGGCTGGCAACGCGAAGCGCGCCGCGGGCGGCCGCCGGAGCTCGATATCGGGGCGGGAAAGAAAAAGCCCGCTTGCAGCGGGCTTTCAGAATGGCTGGACTGCCGGAACGTCCTGTTCCCTAGCTGCCGTCCTGGCAAGGGCAATCCACATGGCGCCGTCCTGACGCCGGCCTTCGTCCTGAAGGCCTCGTTTGGCGGCTATTCCGTGAGCCGCCGCCTCATCCCTAAGGCACGATCAGGGTATTGGGCCAGGTCCCCCGCGGCTAGCTGGGAGCCTCCCCAAACTTGCAGGGGATTTCCCTAGCTGGCCACTTCCGAGCCGCGCAGCGTTTCCACGTTCTGCAGGTCGATGCCGACCACGCCGTCATCCGGATCGCGATGGCGGATGCGCACCACCAGATAGTCCAGCTCCGGCGCCAGCCAGAAGCTGGTCTGCTTGCCGTCGCTGATGGCCGGCACGTCGATCTTGGCCAGCGAGAAGGACTCGTCCGGCGTGACGTCGCGCCGTCCCACCAGATCGACCCGCACCGCGTCGAACTTGCCGCTGGCGGTGGTGATACGCTCGCGCCCGGTTACCGCGACTTCGTACACCTGCACCCGTCGCGGTTCGGCCACCAGGTAGCGCATGCGCTGCTTGCCGGCGGCGACGTCGTTCATGAGCGCGATGTGCAGCGACAGCGGATCGAGGGCGTCGGCCGGAAGCGGCGTTTCGCGCGTATCGCCCTTGTAGTGGAGCAGGGCGTCGCGGCCGTCCACGGCGAAGCGGATGTTGTCCTCGCGCTCGCCCTTGCCGGTGCGTTGGTAGTCGTAGCGGGCGGGGCGCAGGCCGTGCTCGGTGAGCGTGCCGGTGCTGGCCTCGACGATGCGGCCGTCGTAGAACAGGCCGACCAGGCCGGTCGCGCGAATCTTGGAGCTGTAGCGGTATTGATTGCCGTCGCGTTCCAGATGCAGCTCGGCACGGCCTACCGTCATGTCGTGCGCGGTCGCGGCGTAGCGGGCGCTGAACTCCAGCGGCAGCGCCTGGGCGGGAGCGGCGGCGAGCACCGCGGCCAACGCCGATATCGCGCCAATGACCGTGTTCAGCCTGGTCTTGATTCGCTTCATTGGACACAACTCCCCGCTGGTTGCGGCGCCTCCATGGTCATCCGCTCGCAACCGATTTCATTGATCTCTGCTTGGCAACCCGGCCTCATCCTCGACCGATACCGCCTTGGACCGCGAAACAGACCGTGCGTTCTGTGCGAGGGATGATCCAGGGCGGCCTGTGGCGGTGGCGATGCTCGCTAGCGGCTGGCTGGTGGCGGAGGGTAGGGTCAAATCGGCCGCTCGACCGGGCTGGCGCTGGCCGCCGGCGAGTCGGTAGCGCCCCGATACGCCGCCGGGGCCCAGAGCACGCGTTCCCGCCCCGGCGCGGCCGGCGCGGGAACGACGTAGCGAGACGCGATCAGCGCGCCTTCTGCGCGTTGCCGATCTCGGTGGCGCCCTGTACGGCGCCCGAGCCTGGCACCATGTCGTCGGCGCGGTCGCTGATCTCGGCGAAGCGCGCGGCGATCTGCTCGGCGGCATCCTCGCCATGGCCGATGAACACGCCGCGGGTCAGCGTGATGTGCGCGGTCTCGAACGAGCCGGCGCCGGCGGCGAGGATGGTGCGGGTCGGCGCACCCTCGGACGCCAGGAACACCACGCCGGGCGAGACGCTCTCGGGCGTGAGCTGGCGCAGCACTTCCTCGGGCATCAGGCCTTCGGTCATGCGGGTGGCGGCGGTGGGGGCTAGGCTGTTGACCCGGATGTTGTACTTCGCGCCTTCCAGCGCCAGCGTCTGCATGAAGCCGACCAGCGCCATCTTGGCGGCGCCGTAGTTGGACTGGCCGAAGTTGCCGTACAGGCCGGACGAGGACGTGGTCATGATGATGCGGCCGTAGTTCTGCTCGCGCATGATGTCCCACACCGCCTTGGTGCAGTTCACCGAGCCCATCAGGTGCACGTCGATCACCAGGCGGAAGTCCTCCAGCGACATCTTGGCGAAGGTCTTGTCGCGCAGGATGCCGGCGTTGTTCACCAGGATGTCGATCCGGCCCCAGCTGTCCATGGCCTTGGCGACCATGCGCTCGACCGCGGCGAAGTCGGTGACCGAAGCGCCGTCGGCGATGGCCTCGCCGCCCTTGGCGCGGATTTCCTCCACCACGGCCAGCGCCGCGGCCGACGGTCCGCCGTCGGCGTCGCCCAGATCGTTGACCACGACCTTGGCGCCGCGCGCGGCCAGCGCCAACGCGTGGCAGCGTCCCAGGCCGCCACCGGCGCCGGTCACGATGGCTACTCGTCCGTCCAGGCTGATCTTCATTCGACTCTCTCCTCAGATGAATTATTGAAAACGGAGGCGCGGTTGCGCCGGCCGCCCGAGTATAGGGAAAGCGGACCGGGTCGAGGAACGCGCGGCGCGCGCATTAGACTTGCCTTGGCCCGGCGCGAGGCCGCTTGCCCGCCATTTTCTTGCCGTCACAGCGGAGCGGATAGTGAAGAACATGAAGCGAATCATCGGCGTGGCCGCCGTGCTGCTGGTGCTGGCGCTCGCTTGGCTGGCACCGCAGGTCATGCGGCGGCCGGCGCTCGGGCCCTACGCCGAGCGCATGCTGCCCGCGGCGGAGCCGGCCGCCGGCGCGCTGCGGGTCCGCTTCCTGGGGGTGTCGACCCTGTTGTTCGAGGACGGCGAGACCGCCTTCCTCACCGATGGATTCTTCACCCGTCCGGGGCCGCGCCAGGTCCTGTTCGGCCGGGTCGAGCCCGACCGCGAACTGATCGCCCAGCACCTGCGGCAGGCCGGTATAGAGCGTCTGGCGGCGGTGATCGTGCTGCACTCGCACTACGATCACGCCATGGACGCGCCGGAGGTGGCGCGGCGGACCGGCGCGCTGCTGGTGGGATCGGCGTCCACCGCCAACATCGGCCGTGGGCTGGGATTGGCGGAAGAGCGCATGCGCGTGGTCGGCGACGGCGAGTCGTTGCGGCTGGGCCGCTTCACCATCACCTTCGTCGACACCCCGCACAGCCCGGTGTCGGCCCGTCTCGGCGGCCACATCGAGCGGCCGCTAGTGCCGCCGGCGCGTGTCACCGACTACAAGGAGGGGGGCAGCTTCTCGCTGCTGGTCGAGCACGACGGGCGGAGCGCGCTGGTGCAGGGCAGCGCCGGGTTCCGCGAGGGCGCGTTGCAAGGGCGGCGGGCGG
>Ga0182741_1000548_pt1 | contig 55691 bp, 48 predicted proteins | sample eDN5th37CBELigOP_FD_128874 | JGI IMG/M metagenome (GOLD analysis project Ga0182741, IMG submission 128874) | Enriched Organic Plus compost microbial communities from Emeryville, California, USA - eDNA 5th pass 37_C BE-Lig OP (version 2) (version 2) ... | reverse complement strand
GGGTTGAGCAGCGTGATCGTCTTCTTGGCCGAGTCGACCTTGCGCTCCCCCACCCGCTCGATGTTGTGGAGGATCTGGCGCTGCAGGTTGGACTCGTCGACGACGTCCATGTCGATGATGCCGATCGTGCCCACGCCGGCCGCGGCCAGGTAGAGGGCGGCCGGGGAGCCGAGCCCGCCGGCGCCGAGGAGCAGCACCTTGGACTCGAGCAGCTTCTGCTGGCCGGGAAGGTCGACCTCGGGCAGCAGCAGGTGCCGGTGGTAGCGGTTGCGCTGCTCCGGGGTGAGCGAGCGGGGCACCTTCCACTCCCGCCCCTCGTCCTTCCACTTGTTGAACCCGCCGGCCATCGAGACGACGTCGGTGTAGCCGAGGTCGGCGAGGGTCTTGGCGGCGAACACGGACCGCACGCCCGAGGCGCAGTGCACGACGATCGGCGTGCCCTTGTCGGGGATCCGGCTCTCGATCGAGCTCTCGAGCGTGCCGCGGGCGATGTGCAGCGCGCCGGGGATGGCGCCCTGCTCGTACTCCTCGGGCTCGCGGACGTCGAGGACGACGGTGCCGGGCCGCTGGCGGGCCTCGGCGGCCTCGGCGGTGTCGATCTCACGGACCTGCGCCTTGGTGGCGTTCAGGAGCTCACGGAAGCTGGACATCGGGTTCCTCGTGGTGCGGTCGAGCGGAGGTCAAATCCTACCGGTCCGGTCAACAATCAGGCCAGCGGCGGGATTCCCGACACGAGCGCGGGGAGGACCTCGCTGATCGAGCCGCGCACGACCACGTCGGCGAGGTCGTCCATCGCCGTGGGCTCGCCGTTGACGATGACGACCCGGGCCCCCGACGACGCGGCCACGGGGACGACCTCGGCGATCGGGTAGACGGTGAGCGTCGTGCCGACGGCGAGGAGGAGGTCGCAGGTCCGGGCCGCCTGCTCGGCGCGGACGAGGTCCGCGGTGACGAGGGGCTGCCCGAAGCTGATCGTGGCCGACTTCAGGATCCCGCCGCAGGTGCGGCAGGGCGGGTCCTCCTCGCCGGCTCGGACCCGGTCGAGCGCCCGCTCCATCGGCGCTCGCTCGCCGCAGGACAGGCAGGTGACCTCGCGGCTGGTGCCGTGGACCTCCACGATCCGGGCCGGGTCGTTGCCGGCGTCGTGGTGGAGGCCGTCCACGTTCTGGGTGATCAGGAGGTGCAGGCGCCCGGTTCGCTCGAGGTCGACCAGCGCCCGGTGGCCGGCGTTCGGCTGCAGCCGCCGGTGGTCCCCCTCCAGCCGGGACCTCCAGGCGGCCTTCCGGATCTCCGGATCGGCGAGGTAGTGGTCGATGTGGGAGCGCTTCTCCGCGGCCGGGTCCTTGGTCCAGACGCCGTTCGGCCCTCGGAAGTCGGGCAGTCCGCTGTCCGTGCTGATGCCGGCGCCGGTGAGCACGACGGTGCGAGCCGACGCCGCCAGCAGCGCTCGGGCTTCCTCGATGGCATCCACGCCGTCAACGTACCGGGCTTGACGAGCGGACGAGAGTGCATGAAAGTGCATGAGACTGTCCGAACGAGCACCGAGGAGCAGCGATGTCGCACCCGCTGACCGACGCCACCGTCCGGGTCGTGCCCTGGCACGACCCGCTCGTCGAGGAGCTCGGACACGATCCGCGCTCCAGCTACGTCGAGCGGTACTGGCTCGGGGTGCTCGGCCCCACCGCGACCTGGTTGGTCCGGCGGCTGGCCGAGCGCCTCGAGGCCGAGCCGGACGGCTTCGACCTCGACCTCGCGGCGCTGGCCGCCGAGCTCGGGGTCGGGCACCGCCAGGGCCGCAACGCCCCGTTCCTGCGCACGCTCGACCGATGCGCCCGCTTCGGGATCCTCGAGGTCCGGTCCCGGTCGTTGCGGATCCGGCGCCGTCTCCCGCCGCTCACCAACCACCAGCTCGAGCGCCTCCCGCTGCACCTGCGGCGAGCCCACGAGGTCGAGGCCGGCCGCGAGGAGCGCACGGTCGAGGAGCTGCGCGAGCGGGCCCGCGGGTTCGCGCTGTCGCTCATCGACCAGGGGTGGGATCCGGCCCGGACCGAAGCCGAGCTCCACGCCCGGGGCCTCCACCCGGCGCTCGCCCACGACGCGGTGACCTGGGCCGCGGCCCACCACCAGCGGGGGCTGGGCGCGCCCGACCTGGCCCCACCCGCGGCCTGAGCCGTCCGGGGGCGCCGGTCGGTCCGGCGGTCAGGCCCGGGCCGGCTTGGGCTTGGTCCAGGTGCTGAGCAGCTCGACGAGCGTGCGGACCCCGAAGCCGGTGCCGCCCTTCACGATCTCGCCGTCGACCTCGCTGCTGTCGGCCGGCCCGGCGATGTCGAGGTGGACCCAGGGCAGGCCCTCGCCGACGAACTCCCGCAGGAACAGCCCCGCGGTGAGGGTGCCGCCCCAGCGGTTGCTGGTGACGTTCTTCAGGTCGGCGACGTCGCTGTCGAGCCGGGGCCGGAGGTGCTCGGGCAGCGGGAGCGGCCAGACGGGCTCCCCGGCGGCGTCGGCCGCCGCCCGCACCTGCTCGATCCACCCGTCGTGGTTGCCCATGAGCCCGGCGATGCGATCCCCGAGCGCCACCATGCACGCGCCGGTGAGGGTGGCGAGGTCGACGATCGCGTCGGGCTGCGCCTCGCTGGCCAGGCTCAGGGCGTCGGCGAGGATGAGCCGCCCCTCGGCGTCGGTGTTGAGGACCTCGACGGTCTTGCCGTTGCGCAGGGTCAGGACGTCGCCGACCCGGGTGGCGTCGCCGCCGGTCATGTTGTCGGTGAGCGGGATGAACCCGAGCACCCGCACCTTGGCGCCGACCGCGGCGATCGCCCGGAAGGCGCCGAGGACGGCGCCGGCGCCGCCCATGTCGCCCTTCATCCCGGCCATGGCGTCGGCCGGCTTGAGCGACAGGCCGCCGGAGTCGAACGTGATGCCCTTGCCCACGAGGGCGACGGTGCCGCGGGGCTTCTCGGGCTCGTAGCGGAGCTGGAGGAAGCGGGGCTTCTGCTCCGAGCCCCGGTTCACGCCGAGCAGGCCGCCCAGGCGCTCGGCCTTGATCTCCTTCTCCGTCCAGACGGTGACCTCGAAGCCGGCCCGCTCCCCCACCTTGACCGCCTGCTGCGCGAGCTTCGTGGGGGTCAGCGAGCCGCCCGGCTCGTTGACGAGGTCCCGCACCCAGCACACCGCCCCGGCGATGGCGAGGCCCCGGTCGATGGCGGCCTGGGTGCGCCCGGCGCCGCCGGCCACCACGACCACCCGCTCGAGCGCCGACGGCTTCGGGTCCGACTTGAAGGCGCCGTAGGTGTAGCCGCCGAGCACGAGGCCCTCGACGATCGCCTGGGCCGCCTGCGGCGCGCTCACGTCCGGCGTGGCGTGGCCGGCGAGGTCGACGGCCAGGGAGGCGTGGCGCTTGGCGGCTCGGGCCAGGGAGCCGGCGGCGTGGCGGAGCACGGCCGCGTCCACCTCCTCGGCCGGGCCGAGGCCGACCACGTAGGTGGGTCGCCCGTCCGCCCCGGGCAGCGCCCGCACGTCGCCCCTGGCGGCCTCGAAGCCCTGAGCGGCGAGGAAGGCCTCGTCGACCCCGCCGCCGACGGGGGCGCCCTTGACGGCGCCGACGGCGACGGCCTCGACGTCGTCGGGCAGGACCTTGGAGACGGAAGCGGTGATGGGCAACGTTCCTCCCTGGTGGGGTTGCGTCAGCCTCCGCGGGCGGTCAGCGGCTCGCCCTCCACCCAGCGGGCGAGGGTCCACACGACCGACGAGAGGCGGTTGAGGTAGGGGACGACCTGCGAGCCGGGGACGGCGACCGCGGCGGCGGCTCGCTCGGCTCGGCGGACGACGGTGCGGGCGAGGTCGAGCAGCGCCGAGGTGCGGTCCTGGCCGGGCACGACGAACTCGCGCGGCGGCTCGAAGCGCCCGCCGATCTCGTCGGCCAGGCGACCGAGGCGGTCGACCATCCCCTCGGTGACGAGCGACGCCTCCGGCACCAGCCGGTCGCGGTGCTCCTCGGCGGTGGCGACCTCGGCCATGAGCACCCACAGGTCGCGCTGCAGGCCGACGAGGATCTCGTCGAGCTCGCTGCCGCGGGGCACCTCGGCCCGGGCCACGCCGAGCGCGGCCTGGGCCTCGTCGACGGCGCCGATCGCGTCGAAGCGGGGGGCGTGCTTGGGCTCGCGGCCGCCGTGGAGCAGGCCGGAGGTGCCGTCGTCCCCCTTGCCGGTCCAGAGGCGAGCCATCGCTGGCACGGTAGCGCCGCCGCCGCTCACCACGTGTCGATGTGGGGGCGCTTCTTGCCCGTCCGGGGCGACGTCGGCGCGGCGGCGAAGGCGCTGGCGATCCAGCGGCGGGAGTCGGCCGGGTCGATCACGTCGTCGATCTCGAAGTGGCTGGCGGAGCTGATCGCCTTGCCGTGCTCGTACATGCGGTCGACCATCTCCCGGAACGTGCGCTCCCGCTCCTCTGGGTCCTCGATCGCCTCGAGCTCCTTGCGGTAGCCGAGCCGCACGGCCCCCTCCAGGCCCATGCCGCCCACTTCGCCGGTGGGCCAGGCCACGCAGAACAGCGGCGCCTTGAACGTGCCGCCGGCCATGGCCTGGGCCCCGAGCCCGTAGCCCTTGCGCAGGACGATCGTGCCGGTCGGGACGCTGAGGTTCGCACCGGTGACGAAGAGCCGGCTGACGTGGCGGACGAGGGCGGTGGCCTCGGCGTCGGGGCCGACCATGATCCCCGGCGTGTCGCAGAGGAACAGCACCGGCAGGTCGTGGCCGTCGCAGAGCTGGAGGAACCGGGCGGCCTTGTCCGCGCCGTCGGCGTCGATGGCGCCGCCGAGGTGCGTCGGGTTGTTGGCCACGATGCCGAGCGGCCGCCCCTCCACCCTGGCCAGCGCGGTGACCATCCCCTCGCCGAAGGCGGGGCGGAGCTCGAGGACCGAGCCCACGTCGGCGATGGCCTCGATCGCCCGGCGCACGTCGTAGACCTCGAGCCGGCGCTCGGGGACGGCGGTCCGGGCGGCGTCGGGGTCGGGGGCCTCCCAGTCGTCGGTGGGGCCGTGGAAGTACCCGAGGTACTGCTTGGCCACGGCCACCGCGGCGGCCTCGTCGGGGACGAGCACGTCGACGACGCCGTTGGGGACCTGGACGTCCATCGGGCCGATCGCCTCGGGCGGGAACGTGCCGAGGCCGCCGCCCTCGACCATCGCCGGACCGCCCATGCCGATGTTGGTGCCCTCGGTGGCGATGACCACGTCGCAGCAGCCGAGGAGCGCGGCGTTGCCGGCGAAGCAGCGGCCGCTGGCGATCCCGACGAGCGGGACGAGGCCGGAGAGCCGGGCGAAGAGGTGGAAGGCGAGGGTGTCGAGACCGGACACGCCGATGCCGTCGGTGTCCCCGGGGCGGCCGCCGCCGCCCTCGGCGAAGAGGACGACGGGGAGGCGCTGGCGCTCGGCCAGCTCGAACAGCCGGTCCTTCTTGCGGTGGTTCTGCACCCCCTGGGTGCCGGCGAGGACGGTGTAGTCGTACGACATCGCCACCACGGGGTGGCCGCCCACGGTCCCGGTGCCGCCGACGAGCCCGTCGGCCGGCGAGCGCTTGATGAGCTCCTCCACCGGACGGCGGCGCCGCTGTGCGGCGATGACGAGCGGGCCGTACTCGACGAAGCTGCCGGGGTCGAGGAGGTCGGCGAGGTTCTCCCGGGCCGTGCGCTGCCCGGTCCGGCGGCGCCGGGCGACGGCGTCCGGGCGGGCGGCGTCGAGGCCGATCTCGTGGCGACGCCGCACCTCGGCCAGGTCAGCCCGCTCGCCGCTGGTGCGCGGCGACGGGTCGTCCGCCCCGTCGGGGGCCGCGGCGCCCGGCGCCACCCGGGCGAGCAGGTCGCCGGCTTGGACGATCTGGCCCACCTCGACGAGCACCTCGGCGACGGTCCCGGGCTCGGGCACGTCGACGGCGTGCTCCATCTTCATCGACTCGATGACGACGACCTCGGCGCCAGCGCGCAGCGCCGCCCCCACGGCGGCGGTGCGCACCACGGTGCCCTGCACGGGAGACCGGACCTCCAGCATGGGCCCGTGTCTAGCCCCCGGCGGGCCCGCAGGGGGCCGACCTCGAGCGGGCAACCCGATGGGGTCGGGGCCCAGGGGCACCGGTACCCTTTGTCCCCCATGGCTGGCGTCCCCTACCTCGAGCGCGTGGCCGAGCGCGTCGTCACCTACGATGGCGCCTTCGGGACCTACGTGCAGACCCTGGGCCTCGGCCCCGACGACTTCGGGGGTGAGGCGTACGAGGGCTGCAACGAGATGCTCTGCCTGACGCGGCCCGACGTGATCGCCGGGATGCACGAGGCGTTCTTCGAGGTCGGGGTCGACGTGGTCGAGACCGCGTCGTTCGGGGCGTTCGCGGTGCCGCTGGCGGAGTACGGGCTGGCCGACCGGACCCACGAGCTGAACGTCGCCGCTGCCCGCATCGCCCGCGAGGTCGCGGACGGCTACGACGGCCTCGTCGCCGGCTCGATCGGGCCCGGCACGAAGCTCGCCTCGCTCGGCCAGATCCGCTTCGCCGAGCTGCGCGACGCCTACGAGGTCCAAGCTCGCGGCCTGCTCGAGGGCGGCGTGGACCTGTTCCTCATCGAGACCCAGTTCGACCTGCTCGGCGCCAAGGCGGCCATCATCGGCTGCCGCCGAGCCATGGCGGCCCTCGGGCGCGAGGTCCCGATCCAGGTGCAGGTGACGATGGAGGTCACCGGCACGATGCTGCCCGGCACCGAGATCGGCGCCGCGCTCGCCGCCCTCGACGCCATGCGCCCGGCGGTGATCGGCATCAACTGCGCCACCGGCCCGGCCGAGATGAGCGAGCACCTGCGCTACCTCAGCCAGCACTCGCGCCTGCCGATCGCCGTGCTCCCCAACGCCGGGATGCCCTCGGTCGTCGACGGCAAGATGCACTACGACCTCACGCCCGAGGACCTGGCCGCCTACCAGGCGCGCTTCGTGTCCGAGTTCGGCGTGCAGGTCGTCGGCGGCTGCTGCGGCACGACGGTCGACCACATCCGGGCCGTCGTCGAGGCGGTCAAGGACCTCACCCCCGCGCCCCGCAACCCCGAGCACGTCCCCGGCGCCACGTCGATCTACTCGTTCACCCCGTTCGAGCAGGACCTGACCTACCTGTCGATCGGCGAGCGGACCAACGCCAACGGGTCCAAGAAGTTCCGCGAGGCGATGCTGGCCGGGGACTGGGACACCTGCGTGGCCATGGCCCGGGAGCAGGAGCGCGAAGGCGCCCACGTCATCGACGTGTGCGTCGACTACGTCGGACGCGACGGCACCGCCGACATGGAGGAGATCGCGTCGCGCTTCGCCACCCAGGCCACCGTGCCCCTCATGATCGACTCCACCGAGCCGGCGGTGGTCGAGACGGCGCTGCAGTGGATCGGCGGGCGACCGATCCTCAACTCGGTCAACCTCGAGGACGGCGACGCGCCCGGCACCCGGCTCGACCGCTTCCTGTCGCTCGCCCGCGAGTACGGCGCCGCCGTCGTGTGCACCTGCATCGACGAGGAGGGCCAGGCCCGCACACCGGAGTGGAAGCTGCGGGCGGCCAAGGCGATCCACGACATCGCCGTCGAGCGCTACGGGCTCGAGCCGAGCGACCTCTTCTTCGACCCGCTGGCCCTCACGCTGGCCACGGGCATCGAGGAGAGCCGCAAGGACGGCATGGCCACGATCGAGGGCATCCGGCTGATCAAGGAGCACCTGCCGGGGGTCCACACCACGCTCGGGCTCTCGAACATCTCCTTCGGCCTCGCCCCGGCCGCCCGCCACGTCCTCAACTCGGTGTTCCTCCACGAGTGCGTGCAGGCCGGCCTCGACTCGGCGATCGTGCACGCCGCCCGGATCCTCCCGCTGGCCCGGATCCCCGAGGAGCAGAAGCAGGTCTGCCTCGACCTCATCTACGACCGCCGGCGTGACGGGTACGACCCGTTGCAGGAGCTCATGGCGATGTTCGAGGGCGTGAGCGCCTCGGACGTCGGCGCCAAGGAGGACCGCTCCGGCTGGTCCGTCGAGCAGCGCCTGTCGACCCGCATCATCGAGGGCGACCGCGACGGCCTGCTCGAGGACCTGGAGGAGGCGCTGGCCAAGGGCCTCGCCCCGCTCCAGATCATCAACGACGTCCTCCTCGAGGGCATGAAGGTGGTGGGCGAGCTCTTCGGCAAGGGCGAGATGCAGCTGCCCTTCGTGCTCCAGTCGGCGGAGACGATGAAGGCCGCCGTCGCCCACCTCGAGCCCCTGATGGACAAGGTCGAGGGCGGCTCCACCAAGGGCCGGATCGTGCTCGCCACCGTGAAGGGCGACGTCCACGACATCGGGAAGAACCTCGTGGACATCATCCTCACGAACAACGGCTACGAGGTGCACAACCTCGGCATCAAGGTCGGCATCGCCGACATGATCGACAAGGCGGCCGAGGTCGGCGCCGACGCGATCGGGATGAGCGGGCTGCTCGTCAAGAGCACGCTCATCATGCGGGAGAACCTCGAGGAGCTGAACAGCCGAGGCCTGTCGCACATCCCGGTGCTGCTCGGCGGCGCCGCGCTCACCCGCACCTACGTGGAGCGGGACCTGCGCGAGGTGTACGAGGGCCGGCTGTTCTACGGCAAGGACGCCTTCGAGGGGCTCCACGTGATGGACCGCCTCGGCGCCGTGAAGCGCGGCGAGCAGCCCGACGACCCCGACTGGGGCCGGGTGCCGGTGGACTCCACCCTCGAGCTGCGGGGCCGCTTCGCCAAGCCCGGCAGCGAGGACGCCGCGCCCGTCGAGTTGCCCGAGCGCTCCCCCGAGGTGGCGGCCGACAACCCCGTCTTCCGCCCGCCGTTCCTCGGCACCCGGGTCGTGAAGGGCGTCCCGATCGACGAGATCGCCGGCTTCCTGAACGAGACGGCGCTGTTCCGCAACCAGTGGCAGTTCCGGCCCGAGAAGGGCGAGTCCGACGAGGACTTCAAGGCCCGCATCCGGCCGACGCTGCGGGAGGAGCTGGCCAAGGCCAAGACGGCCGGCCTGCTCGTCCCCCAGGTGGTGTACGGCTACTTCGCCGCCAACGCCGACGGCGACGACCTCGTGCTGTGGACCGACGAGTCCCGCAGCGAGGAGCTCGCCCGGTTCCACTACCCCCGCCAGACCAAGCCGCCGCACCTGTGCATCGCCGACTTCTTCCGGCCCGTCGCCAGCGGCGAGGTCGACTACGCGGCGTTCCAGATCGTCACGATGGGCCCGCTCGTGTCCGAGGCCACCGCCAAGCTCTTCGCCGACGACCGCTACCAGGAGTACCTGCTGCTGCACGGGCTCGGCGTGGAGATGGCCGAGGCGCTGGCCGAGCTCTGGCACCACCGGATCCGCACCGAGTGGGGCTTCGTCGACGAGGACGGCCCCACGCTCGGTGGGCTGTTCCGGCAGCAGTACCGGGGCGGGCGCTACTCGGCCGGGTACCCGGCCTGCCCGGACCTCGAGCAGAACGAGACGATCCTGCGCATCCTCGACGGGGGCCGCATCGGCCTCGAGTGCAACGAGGACACCGGGTTCCAGTACCACCCCGAGCAGAGCACCTCGGCCCTCATCTGCCACCACCCCCAGGCCAAGTACTTCGTCGCCCGCTGACCGGGCGCACGAGATCTGTGCGTGGTTTCGTGCGGATACGGCACGAAACCACGCACAGAAGTTGTTTAGCCAAGGTAGTTATCTTGGGTAAGGACCGGTAGCGTCGGGGGCGTGAGCGCGTCTCGGACCTCCTCCCCCGCCACCGACCTCGACCTGGGCGAGCTGGCGGCCCGGCTCCGCCTGTCGGTGACGCGCCTGGCCCGGCGGCTCCGGCAGGAGTCCACCACCGGGCACACGCCCAGCCAGCTGTCCGCCCTCGCCGTGGTCGTCAACCACGGGCCGCTGACCCTCGGCGCCCTCGCCGACCACGAGCGGGTCGCTCCGCCGTCGATCACCAAGCTCGTCTCGAAGCTGGAGGCCGACGGCCTCGTCGCCCGCCGGCGGGACCCGGACGACGGGCGCGTGAGCTGGGTCAGCGCCACCCGGGCCGGCCAGGACCTGATCGCCGAGACCCGGCGGCGCAAGACGTCGTGGCTGGCGGCCCGGATCAAGGAGCTGCCGCCGGAGGAGCAGGCCCGTCTGGCCGAGGCGCTCGACGTGCTGGACCACCTCACCCGCCAGGACCCGCTGCCGTGACCCGCCTCCGCCTCGGTGCCGCCGACACGTTCCGATCGCTGCGCGTCCGCAACTTCCGCCTGTTCTTCGTCGGGCAGGGCATCTCCCAGATCGGGGCCTGGCTCACCCTCGTCGCCCAGACGCTGCTCGTCCTCGAGCTGACCGACAGCGGCCTGGCCCTCGGGCTCCTCGCCGCCGTCCAGTTCGGCCCGGTCCTGCTCCTCGGCGCCTGGGCGGGCCTCGTGGCCGACCGCTCCGACAAGCGGCGGCTGCTCATGCGGGTGCAGACCTTCGCCATGCTCCAGGTGTTCGGCCTGGGAGCGCTCGCGTTCATGGACTCGCCGCCGCTCGTCGCCATCTACGCCCTCGCCGGCGCCGGTGGCGTCGCCACCGCGTTCGACAACCCGGCCCGCCGCTCGTTCGTGGTCGAGATGGTGCCCGAGGACCACGTCACCAACGCGGTCAGCCTCAACAGCGCGCTGATGACAGGCGCCCGGGTCGTCGGCCCGGCGCTCGCCGGCCTCCTCGTCGCCACCGTGGGCTACGGGTGGACGTTCTGGCTCGACGGGCTGTCCTTCATCGCCGTGCTGACCGGCCTCTACCTCATGGACCCCGCCCAGCTGCGGGCGGCGCCCGCTCAGCCTCGGGGCAAGGGCCAGATCCGAGCCGGGCTGCGCTACGCCTGGAGCCAGACCGAGCTGCGGGTGCCGCTCCTGATGATGGCGCTGCTCGGCGTGCTGGCCTTCAACTACCAGACGGTCCTGCCGCTCTTCGCCAAGCGGGACCTCGGCGGCAGCGAGCTCACCTACTCGCTGCTCATGTCGGTGGTGAGCGTCGGCTCCCTGACCGGCGCGCTCACCGCCGCGCGACGCCGGGACCTCCACGTGCGGCTGGTCAGCGTCGCCGCGATCGCGTTCGGGGCGACGATGGCGCTGCTCGCCGTCGCCCCGAGCCAGCCGGTGGCCTACGTCGTGGGTGTGGTCATGGGCTTCGCCAGCATCACGTTCATGACCACCTCCACGGCGATCGTGCAGCTCCGCGCCGACCCGTCGATGCGCGGCCGGGTCCTGGCGCTCCAGGCCATCGTCTTCCTCGGCAGCACCCCGATCGGTGGCCCGCTGGTCGGCGCCGTGTCCGAGCGCTTCGGCGCCCGCTGGGGCATCGCGCTCGGCGCGCTGGCGGGGATCCTGGCCGGCGCCTACGGGCTCCTCAGCGTCCGGCGCGACCACGCCGCTCGGACCTCCGATGCCGTGCGGGCGCGGTCGCTGGCCGACGCCGCCAGCGACCGCGGCAGCGGCCCCGTCCCGGTCACCACCACCCCGCTCCAGCCCACCGCCGGTCGCTGAACCCGGCGCGCGAGCCAGCCGCCTGCAGCCCTGGCGGGCGGCCGCGGGCCGTCGGCTCAGTCGGGCCGTCACCGACGGCGCGACTGAGCCGACGAGCGCGGGCGGACCGGTGCCCAGTCGCAGTGCGGTCACGGGTTCGGGTCCGACCATCGCTGTCGATCAGCGCGACGCCCACCGCCCCTGGGGCGCCGCCACCCGAGCGCGTCCAGCCCGACATCGCTCCCGCGCCTTCGGTCCCCCGGCTGACGTCCGTCGGCCCACCGGCGCGGGCCCTACCGTGCCGGGGATGGACGACGACGGGATCTCGCTGCTGGAGGGCATCGCCACCACCCGGGCCATCCGACGGTTCCGGCCCGACCCCGTCCCGGACGAGGACCTCTCGACGATCCTCTGGCACGCCGCCCGGGGGCCGTCGGGCTCGAACCGCCAGCCGTTCCGGTTCCTCGTCCTGCGCGACGGGCCGGCGGCCTCCGCGGCCCGCCCGCTCATGGGCGAGGCGTTCCGGGCGATGTGGGCGGCCAAGCGCCGGGCCGACGGGTACGACGCCGGCAGCGGGGCCCAGGAGGACTCGCCCAAGGCCCGGATGGCCCGCACGATGCAGCGCTTCGTGGACCGCTTCGAGGAGACGCCGGTCATCGTGCTGGCCTGCCTGCGCCGCTACCGGGAGCCCAACCCCTACGAGGGGGCCAGCGTCTACCCGGCCTGCCAGAACCTGCTGCTCGCCGCCCGGGCGCTCGGCTACGGCGGCGTGATGACCACCTGGCAGGTGATGGTCGAGGACGACCTGCGCCCCATCCTCGGCATCCCGCCGGAGGTCGCGCTCAGCGCCACGATCGCGCTCGGTCGCCCCGAGGGGCGTCACGGTCCGGTGCGGCGCCGCCCGCTGCGCGAGCTCGTCTACGAGGACCGCTGGGAGGGCGACGCCCCGTGGGCGATCGACCCGCCCGGCACCCGCTTCACGAGCGCTGGCCCGCCCGGGGAGCGTCGCTAGCGCCGCGAGCGACGACGCCGCCGCAGGCGCCGCCAGGGCGGGCGGCGCCCGACGAGCACGGCACCCAGCGGGACGACGAACCCGAAGAGCAGCGCAGCGGCCAGTGCGACCCTCAGCACGGGCTCACCGGGCTCGCTCCAGGTCGGCGAGGGCCCGACGCACCTTCTGCTCGCTGGGGCCGCCCTTGGCCCCCACCGCCTGGGCGAAGGTGGCCACCCGCAGCTCCTCGAGGAGCGTCCGGACCGACCCGTCGCGGTCGAGCGCGGCCAGCGAGCGGTAGCGACGCTCGAGGTCCTGGACGACGAGCGTGCGGGCCTCGTCCTTGCGGGGGTCCTTGACCGCCCGCTCGACCCGGTGGGCGATGGCGTCCACGTAGCGCCGCAGGTCGGGAAGCCGATCGGCACCGGCGTGGGCGATCCACCCTGGGTGCAGCAGCCGGTTTAGGTGGGCCCGCACGTCGAGCACGGTCTCGTCGAGCGCGGCGGAGAGCATCGTGGCGAGGCGCCGGTCCACGCCCCCGACGACCTCGAGGATCTCCCCCGCCTGGTTGGCGATCGACGCCGCGGTGGGGGCGAAGCCTCGCCGCACCTCGGCCGCGAGGCGCTCGAAGGCGGCCTCGTCCCACACCGGGCCGCCAGCGGCGAGGAGCAGCGCGTCCACGGCCGCCTCGGCGCACTGCCGGTAGACGTCGGCGGCCCGGACCCGATCGGACGACGCGATGGCCAGCTTGGCCCGGTTGGTCAGCGCGCGGTCGATCGTGCGCAGCGGTGAGCCGATGGCGAGCAGCAGGAGCCGGCGCGTCCCGCCCCACATGGCGGCCCGCTGCTCGTCCTCGGTGGGCAGGACGCGCAGCGCCACCGAGTCGCCCTCGTCGACCAGGGCGGGGTGGGCGGTGAGCCGCTGGCCCCGGTAGCGGACCTCGAGGGTCTGGGGGATCGTGCCGCCCGGCCAGGCCCGCAGCCCGGCCCGCTCCTCGATCGGGGCCGCCGCGGCGAGGGCCTCCCGCTGCCGGAGCCGCATGCGTCGCCGGAGGGCGTCGAGGTCCTTGCTCCACGCGAGCGGCCGTCCGCGGTCGTCGACGGCCCGGTAGGTGACCCGGAGGTGGTCGGGCACCTGCTCGAGCTGGGCTCGCCCGAGCCGCACCGGCAGCCCGGCGTGGTGGGCGAGGGTGCGGGCGAGCACCTCGAGCAGCGGCCCGTCGTCGGGCCCCACCTCGGCGAGCACCCGCGCCGCGGCGTCGGCCGGCGGGCCGAGCGCGCGGCGCACCTCCTTGGGCAGGGTCCGGATGAGCGCGCTCACGAGCTCGTGGCGGTGGCCCGGGACCTGCCAGTCCAGGCGCAGCTCGGCGGCCTGGTCGAGCAGCGCCACCGGGACGTCGACCGACACGCCGTCGAGCTCGTGGCCCCGCTCGTCGACGTAGGTGACGGGCACGGCCACCGCACCGAGCTGGAGCCAGTCGGGGTAGGCCGCCTCGTCGATCGGACCCACCGACGGGTCGACGAGGTCCTCCAGGCGGTAGGTGAGCAGATCGGGGTGCCGCTCGCGCTCGTCCCGCCACCACCGGTCGAAGCGCTTCGCCGTGGTGACGTGGGCCGGGACCCGGGTGTCGAAGAACGCCTCCCGGGCCTCCTCGGACACGAGCAGGTCCCGGCGGGCGCGGTGCTCGTCGGCGAGGACCTCGACCACCTTGGCCCGGTTCGCCTCGAGGAAGGCGTGGGGCGCGTCCCACTCGCCCAGGACGAGGGCGTGGCGGATGAAGAGCCGCCGAGCGGCGTCGGGGTCGACCCGGTCGACGCCGACGCGGCGCTGGGTGACGATCGGCAGGCCGAACAGCGTGACCCGCTCGTGGGTCATCGCGGCACCCCGCTCGCGGTCCCACCACGGCTCCCCGTAGCTGCGGGTGACGAGGTGGGCGCCGAGCTGCTCGAGCCACTCGGGGCGGATCGGTGCGACGGTGCGGGCCCGCAGGCGGTCGGTCTCGACGAGCTCGGCGGCCATCACCCACTTCGGCCGCCGCTTGCCGAGCGCGCTGCCGGGAGCGAGCACGAACCGGCTCTCGCGCGCCCCCCGGTAGGTGCGGTCCTCGTCGTCCCAGTGACCGACCTGCGAGAGCAGGCCGGCGAGCAGCGAGCGGTGGATGCCGTCGGCGTCGGGCTCGTCGCGCAGCGGCCGCACCTCGAGGCCGATGCCCCGCACGATCTGGCGCAGCTGCACGTGGAGGTCCTGCCACTCCCGGATCCGCAGGTGGTGGAGGTGCTCCTCTCGGCAGAGGCGCCGGAAGGCGCTCGACCCCAGCTCCTTCTGCTTCGCCTTCACGTACCGCCACAGCGACAGGTAGGTGAGGAAGTCGCTGTCGGACTCGACGAAGCGACGGTGCTTGGCGGCGGCCGCCTCCTCCTGCCCGGTGGGCCGCTCCCTCGGGTCCTGGATCGACAGCGCGGCGGCGATGACGAGCACCTCGGCGACGACGCCGTGGCGGTCGGCCTCGAGGATCATCCGGCCGAGCCGCGGGTCCACGGGCAGGCGGGCCAGGCGACGCCCGAGTCGGGTGAGCCGGACCCGGCCGCCGCGCCGCTCGCCGGGCTCGATGGCCCCCAGCTCCTCGAGCAGCAGGATGCCGTCGGTGATGGCGCGCTGGTCGGGCGGCTCGACGAACGGGAAGCGGGCGACGTCGCCGAGGCCGAGCGCGGCCATCTGCAGGATGACCGAGGCCAGGTTCGTGCGCAGGATCTCGGGCTCGGTGAACTCCGGACGAGCGGCGAAGTCCTCCTCCGAGTACAGGCGGATGCAGGTGCCGGGGGCGACGCGCCCGCAGCGGCCGGCCCGTTGGTTGGCTGAGGCCTGGGAGATCGGCTCGATCGGGAGGCGCTGGACCTTGGTGCGTCGGTTGTACCGGGAGATCCGGGCGGTGCCGGGGTCGACGACGCCGACGATGCCGGGCACGGTGAGCGAGGTCTCCGCGACGTTCGTGGCCAGCACCACCCGCCGGCCCGGGTGCGGGGCGAACACCCGGTGCTGCTCGGCCGCCGACAGCCGAGCGTAGAGCGGGAGCAGCTCGGTGCTGGGCAGATCGAGGCGGCGCAGGGCGTCCGCGGTGTCGCGGATCTCCCGCTCGCCCGAGAGGAAGACGAGGATGTCGCCCGGCCCCTCGCGGGTGAGCTCGACGACGGCGTCGCAGATCGCCTGGGTCTGGTCCCGTCGGTCGTCGGGGTCCTCGCCGAAGGGGCGGTACCGCACCTCGACCGGGTAGGAGCGGCCGGACACCTCGACCACCGGTGCGTCGTCGAAGTGCCTCGAGAACCGCTCGGTGTCGATCGTGGCCGACGTGATGATCACCTTCAGATCCGGCCGCGTCGGGAGGACCTGCTTCAGGTAGCCGAGCAGGAAGTCGATGTTGAGGCTCCGCTCGTGGGCCTCGTCGACGATGATCGCGTCGTAGGCCCGCAGGTGGCGGTCCCGCTGGATCTCGGCCAGCAGGATGCCGTCGGTCATCACCTTGATGGCGGTGGCGTCGCTCACCCGGTCGTTGAAGCGGACGCTGAAGCCGACGAGCCCGCCGACCTCGACGCCCAGCTCCTCGGCGACGCGCTCGGCCACCGCCCGGGCGGCCAGGCGCCGGGGCTGGGTGTGGCCGACGAGCCCTCGGGCGCCGAGCCCCAGCTCGAGGCACAGCTTGGGCAGCTGCGTGCTCTTGCCGGAGCCGGTCTCGCCGGCGACCACGACGACCTGGTGATCGCGGATCGCGGCGAGCAGCGCCTCGCGGTGGGCGACGACGGGCAGGTCCGGGTAGCGGGGGGTGGGGAGCTCGCGAGGTGGGCGCTCCCGACGGGGCCGGACGGTCATCTCGGTCGCGGGCGGCCGGCCCGGCGTCGCCCGGGACCGGCGCCGCGGCTCGACGCCGCGGCCACCTCGGCTCGCAGCTGCTTCCAGGCCTCGACCCGGTCGGGGTGCACCTCGCCGGCCTCGAAGGCGAGCGCGATCGCGCAGCCCGGCTCGCCGGCGTGCTGGCAATCGCTGAAGTGGCACTGCTCGCCGAGCTCGTCGAGGTCGGCGAAGGCGGCGTCGACCGCGTCCTCATCGCCGGCCAGGCCCACCTCGCGGATGCCGGGCGAGTCGATGATCACCCCGCCCGAGGGCAGCACGTGGAGCTGGCGGTTGGTGGTGGTGTGCCGACCCTTGCGGTCGCCGTGACGGACGCGACCGACGCGCGCCACCTCCTCGCCGACGAGCGCGTTCACGAGCCGCGACTTGCCGGCCCCGGACTCGCCGAGCAGGACACTCGTGGACCCCGCCACCCGGCGGCGCAGCTCGTCGATCCCCAGCCCGGTCTGGGCTGAGGTGACGAGCACCTCGAGCCCCGGGTGGTCCTCGGCGACCTGGGCGAGGACGGCGTCGAGGTCCTCGGCGAGATCCGCCTTGGTGAGGACGAGGACCGGTTCTGCGCCGGCATCGTGGGCCAGCGCCTCGCCGCGGCGGATGCGACCGGCCCGCACGGGACGGTCGAGGCCGGCCACGAGCAGGACGAGGTCGACGTTGGCGGCCAGGAGCTGCTCCTCGGCGCCGTCCACCGCCCGCCGGCGCAGGAGCGTCCTCCGGGGCAGGAGCCCGAGCACGTGCTCGCCCCGGACGGCGAGCCAGTCGCCCACCGTGACCGGGGGCAGGCCGCGACGCAGCTTCACGCTTCGGTCCCCCTGGGCCGTGCGCACCTGCACGGCCACGCCGTCGTGGCGCAGGACCCGTCCGGCGGACGCGTCGGGGCCGTGCTCGGCCAGCAGCGCCTCCCAACGAGGCGAGAACCCGACGGCGGTGAGCTCGGACACGACCTCGAAAGGGTACGTGGCTCCGGGCCCGCTGCCGCAGGGCGAGCGCGGCGACGGCCGCCCCCGAGGGCGGCCGTCGTCACGGTCCGAACCCGCCCGCCGACCGTGACGGCGACCGGGACGGCTGGCTACTTGGCGGGCGTGTAGACGCCCTTCTTGAGCTTCGGGGCCAGGCTCGGCTTGTTGACCGCGTCCTTGAAGGCCTTGAGCGGGGTGACCTTGACGGTCTTCGAGGCCTTGATCTTGATGGTCTCACCGGTCTGCGGGTTGCGGCCGGTGCGGGCCTTGCGCTCGCCCCGGTCGAACTTGGCGAAGCCAGAGATCGCCACCGGCTCGCCCTTGGCCACGACGTGGGTCGTCACGTCGATGAAGCCCTTGAGCACGGCGTCGACGGTCTTCGCGTCGACCTCGGTCTGTGCAGCGATGGCCTTGACCAGGTCGCTTCGGTTCATCGGTCGTCCTCCGTTGGACAGGGGGCTTGGTTGACGCCGAATTCTGGCGCACGATCGCACCCGGCGCGCGGATCCAGCCTGTTCTCATGCGGGTTTTCGCGTCGCGCGGCGGCGAAGCGCTGCTCGGCGAGCGGTGCTTCGAGCACCGGTCGTCAGCGCCGGGCCCGGGGGAGCTCCTGAGCGAGGGTGACGACCGGTGCGAACAGGTCGCCGTGCGCCTCGACGCGGGTGAGGACCTCGGCGGCGAGGAAGCGCAGGTCCGCACCCGCCGCGGCGTCCTCCACCTCGTCCCAGGTGACCGGCGTCGACACGGTCGGCTGAGCAAGGCCCCGCAGCGAGTAGGGCGCCACCGTGGTCTTGTGGCGGCTGTTCTGGCTCCAGTCGATGAAGACCTTCCCCGTGCGGGCCGAGCGCTTCATCGTCGCGGTCACCCGGTCGGGCTGGTCGCGCTCGAGCACCTGCGCCACGGCGAGGGCGAACTCCGAGCAGTGCTCGTGGGTGTGCGGCGTGTTGAGCGGCACGTAGAGCTGGAGGCCCTTGGAGCCGGAGGTCTTGGGCCAGCAGGCGAGCCCAGCGAGGCGGTCGAGGACGTCGCGGATCTGCAGCGCGACCGCGGCGCACTCGGGGATCCCGGTCCCCGGCCCGGGGTCGAGGTCGAACACGCAGATCGTGGGCGACTCGATGTCCGTGCCCCGGGCCATCGGCGCATGGATCTCGAGGGCGGCGAGGTTGGCCGCCCACACGAGGGCCGGCAGCGAGTCGAGGGCGCAGTAGCCGATCGTGCCGTTGCGGTCGCCGGGTCCGTCGAAGGTGCCGACCCACGCCGGGCGGTGGGAGGGGCAGCGCTTCTCGAAGAACGACTCGCCCGAGACGCCGTCGGGGAAGCGCCGCAGCGTGACCCCGCGGTCGGCGATGTGGGGGAGCATCACCGGCGCGATGCGCGCGTAGTAGTCGATGACCTCTGCCTTGGTGAACCCCGCCTCCGGGTAGAGGACCTTGTCGAGGTTCGAGAGCTTGAGGATGCGGCCCTCGACCTCGACGACCTGCTCCCGCCGGTCCGGGCCCACGCTCACGCGCTCTTGCGGGCCCGCTTCTTCGCCGGGGCCGCCTCGCCCTCAGCGGCGCCCTTGGCCGTGGGCTTGGCGGCGGCGTCCGCCGCGGCGGGGTGCCGCTTGCGGGCCTCCTTGGCCTCGCGGACGCTGGCCTCCAGCGCCGCCATGAGGTCGACGACCTTGTCCTCGCTGAGCGCGGCGGGCGGTGCCACCACCTCGGCCTTCCCGGCGGCCTTGCGCTCGATGAGCTCGAGCACCCGGGCCCGGTAGGTGTCCTCGAAGGCCGCAGGGTCGAAGTGCTCGGAGAGCGAGTCGATGAGCTGGCGGGCCATCTTGAGCTCGCGCTCGCTGACCTCGACCTCCTCCAGCCCGGCGATCTCGCCGATCTCCGCGGGGTCGTTCACCTCGTCCGCGTAGACCATCGTGGACAGCACGAGGATCCCGTCCTTCGGCCGGATCGCGCAGAGGTACTGCTTCGAGCGCATCACGAACCGGGCGACGGCCACCTTGCCGGACTCCTCCATGGCCCGGGTGAGCAGCGCGTACGGCTTGAGCGTGGCCTTGTCGGGCGCCACGTAGTACGCCGAGTCGTAGAAGACCGGGTCGATGTCGACGAGGTCGACGAACTGCTCGATGTCGATCGTGCGGGACGCCTCCGGATCGAGCGCGGCCAGCTCGTCGTCGGTGATCGTCACGTACTCCCCCGACGACAGCTCGTAGCCCTTCACGATCGCCTCGTTGGGCACGTCGGCGCCGTCGGACGCGGACACCTTCTTCAGTCGGATCCGGGCCCCGGTGCGGGAGTCGATCTGGTTGAAGTGGACGGTCTTTCGGGACACGGCCGCGTAGAGCTTGATCGGGATGTTCACCAACCCGAACGAGATCGCGCCGCTCCAGATCGCTCTCGGCATGGGTGGAGTATTCCCAATCGTCCCGCTCAGCAACAGGGGGTTGCCGCGCGCGGCTGTCGGCGGCTCAGATCAGGCGCCGGTCGGTGGCCCAGCGGGTGAGCTCGTGGCGGCTGGACAGCTGGAGCTTGCGGAGCACCGCGGAGACGTGGGTCTCGACCGTCTTGACCGAGATCGACAGGCGACGGGCGATCTCCTTGTACGTGTAGCCCCGGGCGATCAGGCGCATGACCTCCCGCTCCCGGGGGCTGAGCTGGTCGAGCTCGGGGTCGGCCACGGAGGGCGGCACCTCGCCGGCGAACGCGTCGAGCACGAACCCGGCGAGCCGGGGCGAGAACACCGCGTCGCCGGCGCGCACCCGCTCGATGGCGTCGGCCAGGTCGTCGCTCGAGATCGTCTTGGTGACGTAGCCGCGGGCGCCGGCGCGGATCACCGCGATGACGTCCTCGGCGGCGTCGGAGACCGACAGCGCCAGGAACACGGTGTCGGGCAGCTCGGCCTTGAGCGTGTCGAGCACGGCCCGGCCGCCGCCGCCGGGCAGGTGGACGTCGAGGAGGACCACCTCGGGTCGGGTGGCCCGGATCCCCTGCACCGCAGACTCGACGTCGCCCGCCTCCCCCACCACCTCGACGCGCTCGCCGAGCTCGGCGCGGACCCCGGAGCGGAACATCTGGTGGTCGTCGACGAGGAAGACGCGGGGGACGCTCACGGCGCGGGCTCCTGTGCTCGGTGGTCGGTGCGGTCGGGCGTGCGGGCGATCTCGAGGGCCACCTCCGTGCCCTCCCCGGGCGCGGTGTGGACCTCGGCCCGGCCGCCGTGGCGGGCCATCCTGCCCCGGATCGACTCCCGGATCCCGAGCCGGCCCGGTTCGACGGCATCCGGGTCGAAGCCGCGGCCCCGGTCCCGGACGAAGGCCTCGACCCGGTCGGGCTCGACCTCGACGTAGACGGAGATCTCCTCGACGCCGGCGTGGCGAGCGGCGTTGAGCGCGGCCTCGCGGATCGCACCCACCAGCGCCTCGAGTCGGGGCTCCATCGGCGCGCTGCCGACGAGGACGAGGTCCACCTCCACGTCGTGGGCCTCCTCGACCTCGGTCACGACCCGCTCGAGCGCGGCGCCGAGGTCCTCCCCGTTCGTCGTGGCCGCGCTGCGGTCGCCGTACAGCCAGGCCCGCAGCTCGCGCTCCTGGCGGCGAGCGAGGGTCCGGGCCCGGCCCGGGGAGTCGGCCCGCTGGATCAGCGCCAGGGTCTGGAGCACGGAGTCGTGCAGGTGGGCGGCCATCTCCGAGCGCTCCTCGGAGCGGATCCGCTCCCGCCGCTCCCGGGCCAGGTCGCGGGCCAGCCGGGCGATCCAGGGGCCGAGGAGGAGGCCGACGCCGACGGAGGTGGCGACGACGGCGAGGCCCAGCTGGCCCACCGACGAGAGCACGCCGCCCGCTGCGAACAGGGCTGCGAGCCCGGCGACGACGAGCAGCCCGCCCCCGACGGCCCGCATGATCAGCCAGCGGGTGCGGTCCACGGCATCGGTGCGGGTCCAGACGAGCGCGAACCCGAGCGCCGCGATGGCGGTGGCCCACACGATCTCGGCTGGGAGCAGGAGGTCGAGCTGCGCGAACAGCAGCAGGATCCCGAGGGTGACGAGCGCCACCCCGGCGGCTCGCTCGGCCGACGGCTGCTTGCGAGCCGCCTCGTCGAGGGTGGCGACCGGCTTCGGCGGCATCGTGGCCAGCGCGAGCAGGTAGAGGACGATGCCGGAGCCGTTGGCCACGGTGAGGACGCCCAGCGCGAGGCGCAGGACGGTGGGGTCGATGCCGAGCGCGGCGCCGATCCCCCCGCAGACGCCGGCCACCACCCGGTCGTCGGCAGAGCGCTCGACCCGCCCGGGCAGGTCGAGCAGCCGTGCCGAGAGTGCGCGGAGGCGGTCGTCCACCTGAGCCATGTTCGCACCTCCCCCTCGCGAGCGACATCGGGGGTCCCCCTGAGCCCGTGGCGCGACGGGGGGTGCGCTCAGGGGCATCCCTGATTGTCGTTCGAGGGTGCCGGGCCGATCCTGACGGCATGGAGACCCGTCCCCCCACCGACCCGGCGGCGACACCGAGGCCGCCGAAGCAGCTGCGGCGTCGGCCGTCCGAGGGGCACCTCGGCGGCGTGTGCGCCGGCATCGCCGAGTACTTCGGCATCGACCCCGTGATCGTGCGGATCGCCGCCGTGGTCCTCGCCATCAGCGGGCCCGGCGTGCCCGCCTACATCCTCGCCTGGATCTTCGTCCCCGAGGCCGACGACGGGGCGTCCCCGCTCGCCTCCCCCGGGGCGAAGGAGAGCCGGGAGGACCGCGGGGCGCAGGCGTTCGGCATCGTGCTGATCGCCATCGCCGTGAGCGTCCTCTGGGGGAGCTGGTGGTCCCCGGCCCGACGCTGGCTGTTCCCCCTCGGCCTGATCGCGCTCGGCCTGTGGCTCGTCTTCCGTCGCAGCGACGCGTCGACGAGCACCGCGGCCCCGACCGCGACCCCACCTCCGCCGGCCGCCCAGGCGCCGTCGGCCCCCTGGGGGCCCCCGACGCCGACCGCCGCGGAGCCGGCCCCGGCCGACGTCACCTCGCCAGTCGGGGGCGAGCCGGCCGGCCAGGACGTCGAGGCCGACGTCACCACCGCCGCACCCGGCCCCAGCGACGCCACGCTCGCCGGCCCGCTCGGGCCGCCGAGCCCGCCTCCGCCCCCGTGGAGCGGCGGCCCCGACCGGGGCGAGCCGATCCCCCGTCCCCTGTCCAGGGTGGAGGAGCCGGCGGCTCGCGGCCGACGCCGGATCGTCCTGCCGGCGGTGCTCGGCGCCCTGCTCGTCTGGTCCGGCGTGGCCTTCCTGGTCGGCGCGTCGCTGCAGACCGGGCTGGCCATCGGCCTGTGCATGGTGGGCCTCGGGTTCGTCGTCGGCGCCTTCGTCGGTGGCAGCAAGGCGCTGATCCTGCCGGCCATCGTCCTCACCGGCGCCCTGATCACGACCACCGTGCTCGACATCCCGCTCGAGGGACCGATCGGTCAGCGCACGTGGGTGCCCGAGACCGTCGACCGCCTGCGGGACTACCGGCTCAGCGTCGGCGAGGGCACCGTCGACCTGACCGAGCTCGAGCTGCCCCCGGGCGATCGGGTCGAGGTGCGAGGCTCGATCGGCATCGGGCACCTCGTCGTGATCGTCCCCGACGACGTGGGCCTCGAGATCGAGGCCGAGGCGTCGATGGGGGCCATCTCCGTGTTCGGACGGGAGGACGCCGGGTGGGGACCGTCGGTCGACCGGCAGTTCGACCTCGAGGCCTTCGACGAGGTCATCGCCCTCGACCTCGAGGTGGGCATCGGCCAGATCGAGGTCGTGTCCGACGCCGGGCGGGACGGCGTCCTGCGTCCCCGCGACCAGCGGCTCCGCTGAGCGGCGGACCTCAGGACAGGGTGGCCCGGGCCACGAGGTCGGTCCCGAACGCGGTGAGGATCGCCAGGTAGAGGAGGCCGGTGGCGGCCATCACCGCCGCGTACTGGCGCTCGCGCAGGGCCAGGCGGGTGACCACCACCAGGGCGATCGTCGTGATCGCGCAGGCCACCCAGAACCAGCCGAGCATCCCGTTGTAGCCGTCGTCGATCGTGCCGTCGAGGACCGAGACCATGCCCGTGGGCCACAGCAGCGCCGCCACCTCGAACGGCCAGATCCAGCCGACCCAGCGGACCAGCTCGAGCAGGGCGGCCCGGGGCATCCCCGGCTGCACGAGGTACCAGTGGCCGAGGAGCATGCCATCGGTGACCGCCCCGAGGAAGGCGGCGCCGATCACGGTGCGGACGACCCCGAGGAGGGCCGGGTCGCCGGCCGCTGCGCCGGCGGCCACGAGTCCGACGAGGCCGACGATCGGGGCGACGAGGTCGAGCGCGGGCGGGAACTCGGGGCCCTCCTCCAGCTCGCCCCGGTTGCGCTCGATGCCGGTCATGGCGGCCACCCGGGCGCTGCGGCGCTCGTGGGCCTCGCGGTCGCCCCTCACCCCGGCTTTGCGGCGGACGATCGAGACGGCGAGCGCCACCCCCGAGACGAGGGCGACGCCGCCGCTGGCCAGCTCGCGCAGGGGGACGGCGTCCCCGTAGCGGAGCCCGGCGACCAGCGCACCGAGCGCCATCAGCAGGTAGGTGCCGCGGAGCAGCCAGCCGTAGCCGAGGCTCACCTCCCGCCGTCGGGTGGTGACCCAGAGGAAGAGGAGGCCACCGGTGGCCCACTGGAGGAGGACGGTCGCGGCGTCGAGGCGGAACATGCCGGCGCCGAGCGTAGGAGGCCGGCTACAGCAGGGCTAAGTCGTGGTCGGCGACGTTGAGCGGGTCGGGGCCGGCCTCGGTGGCCACGACGATGTCCTCGAGCCGGAACCCGAACCGGCCCGGCACGTAGATCCCCGGCTCGACCGAGAAGGCGTGCCCGGGGGCGAGCGGCGTGGCGTTGCCGGCGACGATGTAGGGGTCCTCGTGCTCCTCGATGCCGATGCCGTGGCCGGTCCGGTGGATGAAGTGGTCGCCCCAGCCCGCCTCGGCGATGATGCGGCGGGCGGTGACGTCAACCTCCTCGCACGGCGTCCCGACGGTGGCGGCGGCCACGGCAGCCTGCTGGGCCTCGAGGAGCACCGCGTAGGCGTCCGCGGCCTCGGCCGGCGGCTCGCCCAGCCACACGCAGCGGGTGATGTCGGAGCAGTAGCCGACGCCGTCCTCGCCGAGCATCGTGCCGCCGAAGTCGCACAGCACGACCTCGCCCTCCTGGATCACCCGGGGGCCGGGCTCGTGGTGGGGGCTGGCCGCGTTCGGACCGGCAGCGACGATGGCGAAGTTCACGCGATGGTGGCCCTCGGCGAGGATGCGGCGGCCCAGCTCGGCCGACACCTCGGCCTCGGTGCGGCCGACCAGCTCGATTTCCCCGGCCTGGAGCGCGGCGGCGATGCGGTCGACCGCGGCCCCGGCCCGACGCAGCACCTCGATCTCGGCCGCGTCCTTCTGGGCCCGCAGCGGCCCGACGACCTCGCTGGCTCGCCGCCACGTGGCGTCGGGCAGGGCGGCCTGGAGGTCGAGCACGAAGCGGGCCCAGGTGCGGTCCCCGACGGCGAGGCACCCGCCGCGCACGAGGTCGGCGGTGATCGCGATGGGGTCCTCGGTCTCCTCCCAGGGCCGGAGGGTGAACTCGGGCCGCTCGACGACGCGGGGCGCCTCGAGCCGGGGGATGACGAGCGTGGCGTCGCCGTCGACCGGGACGACGAGCATCGTCAGCCGCTCCAGCGGCATCGCCTCGTAGCCGGTGAGCCACGGCAGGTCGGGACCCACCGAGAGCAGCAGGGCGTCGACGCCCTGCTCAGCCATCGCGGTGCGGACCCGATCGAAGCGCTCGGCGAACATGTGGCCGACGCTACCGACCGTCAGGCGGGGGTGGGGGTCGACGCGGGGGTGCCGGCGGCGTCGGCGGCCTGGCGGGCGTGGTAGCTGCTTCGCACGAGCGGACCGGCCTCGACGTGGCCGATGCCCATGGCCTCGCCGATCGCCTTGAGCTCGGCCAGCTCGTCGGGTGTCCACCAGCGGGCCACGGGCAGGTGGTTGGTGGTGGGCCGCAGGTACTGGCCGATCGTGACGATGTCGACGCCGACGCCCCGCAGGTCGGCGAGGGCCTCGACGACCTCGTCGCGGGTCTCGCCCATGCCGACGATGAGCGACGACTTGGTGGTCAGCCCGGCCAGCTTCGCCCGAGCCAGGACGGCCAGCGAGCGGGCGTAGCCGGCGGAGGGGCGGACCGCTCGCTGGAGGCGGGCGACGGTCTCGAGGTTGTGGTTCAAGACGTCGGGGCGCTCGGCGAAGATCGCGTCGAGGGCGTCGGGGTCCCCCTTGCAGTCGGAGATGAGCACCTCGACGGAGACGCCCGGGGTCCGAGCGCGGATGGCCCGGATCGTGGCGGCGAACTCCTCGGCGCCGCCGAGGGGGAGGTCGTCGCGGGCGACGGCGGTGACGACGGCGTAGCGCAGCCCCATCCGCTCGACGGCCTCGGCCACTCGCTCGGGCTCGGCCGGGTCGGGCGGGAGGGGCTTGCGGGTGTCGACGAGGCAGAAGCCGCAGGCACGGGTGCAGCGCTCGCCGTTGATCATGAAGGTGGCCGTGCCGTCGCTCCAGCACTCGGAGAGGTTCGGGCAGCCCGCCTCCTCGCAGACGGTGACGAGCCCGAGGTCCCGCATCGTGCGACGGACCTGGGTGACCTCGGGGGTGAGGCGCAGCGGCGCCCGCATCCAGTCGGGCTTGCGGTCCTCGATCGGGACGGCCTCGGTGACCCCGGCCTCGGCCAGCCGGGCCCGGCGGCGCTCGGTGGTGCCCGAGCGCCGGCCAACGAGCTGCACCGGGGTGGTCGTCGGCGCATCGGGGTCGGCGGGGCGGGCGTGGCCGTGGCGGCCGACGACCTGGCCGGCCCCGGCGCCTCGGCTGAACGGGGCGAGGTCCTCGGGCCGGTGGCGCCAGACGACGTCGGCCCGGTCCCAGCCGGCGCTCCCCCAGCGCTGCGCCGCCCGGTGGGCGACGGCGTCGACGACGTCGCGCATCGTCACCTCGACGCCCTCGGCGGCCAGCGACGTCACGCCCTTGTCGGCGATGCCGCAGGGAACGATGTGGCCGAACATCCCGAGGTCGGGGTCGACGTTGAGCGCGAAGCCGTGCATCGTGCGACCCCGGCTGAGGCGCACGCCGATGGCGCAGATCTTGCGCGGCGCGGGGCCGTCGGCGTCGATCCACACCCCTGGGTAGCCGTCGAGGCGGGAGGCGCCGGGCAGCCCGAGGTCGGCGAGCACGTCGATGACGAGCTGCTCGACCGAGCAGACGTGGTCGCGGGTCTCGGCCAGGCCTCCGCCCCGGCGGCCGGGCAGGCTCAGGATCGGGTAGCCGACGAGCTGTCCGGGGCCGTGGTAGGTGACGTCGCCACCTCGGTCGGTGTGCACCAGCTCCGCCCCCACCTCAGCCGGGTCGCGGATCAGGTGCCCGAGGTCGCCCCGCACGCCCAGGGTGTAGACGTGCGGGTGCTCGAGGAGGACCAGGTAGCTGTCGGTGCCGTGGGCGAACAGCGCCTGCTGCAGCGACAGGGCTTCGCGGTACGGGACGCGACCCAGCCAGCGGATGTGGAGGGGACGGTCGCTGCCGGAGGCCACGCCGCAGGACCCGGTCACAGCTCGGCGGCCCAGTCCCTGGTCTCGAGGTTCTGCTTCACCCGGGCCAGGAAGGCGGCGGCGTAGGCGCCGTCGAAGGCGCGGTGGTCCCAGGTGAGCGCGAGGTTCCCGACCGAGTGGATGGCGATGCCCTCGCTGCCGTCGGGGAGGTCGATCACGACCGGGCGGCGCTTGACGCCGTCGGTGGACAGGATCGCCACCTGGGGCTGGTTGATGATCGGCAGCGTGAGCAGCGTGCCGTAGGGGCCGGGGTTGGTGATCGTGAAGGTGCCGTCGGCGATGTCGTCGGGCGAGAGCTTCTTCGACCGGGCCCGGGCCGCGAGGTCGCTGATCTCGCGGGCGATGGCCCGCAGCCGCTTGCCGTCGGCGTCGCGGATCACCGGGACCATGAGCCCCTTGAAGTCGAGGTCCACGGCGATGCCGAGGTTCAGGTAGTTGTGGACGACGAGCGCCTCGTCGCTGAAGGTGGCGTTGACCTCGGGGAAGTCGTGGATGGCATCGACCACGGCTCGCGAGATGAACGGCAGGTAGGTGAGGCTGAAGCCCTCCTCGGCCTTCCAGCGGTCCTTCTCGGCCCGGCGCACCCGGTCCACCGCCTCGAAATCGACCTCGATCGAGGCGTACACGTGGGCCGACGTGTCGAGCGAGCGGCGCATGTGCTCGGCCGTGCGACGGCGGATGTTCGAGTGCGGGATGATCGTGTCCCGCTCGCCGCTGCGCACCATCGGGGCCGGCTCGGGCCGGCGGCTGGCGGCCGCGGGTGCGGGTGCGGGTGCGGCCGGGGCCGCAGCCGCGGCGGGGGCCGGCGCGGCGCCGCTGCGGCCGAGCGCCTCGGCGGCGGCGAGCACGTCGCTGCGGGTGATGCGCCCGCCCACCCCGGTGCCGGTGATCGTGGCCGGGTCGAGGCCGTACTCGTTGAGGAGCCGGCGCACGACCGGCGACAGGACCCGGCCGCCGCCGCCCTCGCCGCGCTCCTCCGCGGGAGCCGGGGCGGGGGCCGGGGCCGCCGCGGCGGGTGCCGGGGCCGGGGCCTCGGCTGCGGGCGCCGGTGCCGGAGCAGGCGCCTCTGGAGCAGGGGCCGGGGCCGGGGCCGGCGCCTCGGCGGCGGGCGCCTCCTGCGCCGGTGCCTCCTGCGCAGGCGCCTCGGCGGGTGCGGCGCCGCCCTCGCCCACCACCGCCAGGACCGTGCCCACGTCGACGGTCTCGCCCTCCGGGACCTTGATCTCGAGGAGCGTGCCGCTGACCGGCGACGGCACCTCCGAGTCGACCTTGTCGGTGGAGACCTCGAAGAGCGGCTCGTCCTCGGCGACGGTCTCACCGACCTGCTTGAACCACTTGGTGATCGTGCCTTCGGTGACGGTCTCGCCCAGCTGGGGCATGGTGATGTCGGCCATTCGGGCTGACTCCTTGTGAGGTGCGGGGGCGGTGGGGGGGCGTGCGGTGGGGGCTGGCTATCCGTGCAGCGGGCGACCGGTGAGGGCGATCATCGCCTCGCCGAGGACCTCGGTCATCGTGGGGTGCGGTTGGATCAGCGCGGCCATGTCCTCGACGGTGGCTTCCCAGTTGACGGCCAGGTAGCCCTGTCCGAGCTGCTCGGTGACCCACGGACCGGCCATGTGGACCCCGAGGATGCGCCCGGCGTTACCGTCGGCGTCCTTCTCGGCCACGACCTTCACCATGCCCTCGGCCTGGTTGACGATCATCGCCCGGCCGTTGTGGTTGAACCGGCTCTTCTGGACGACGACGTCGAAGCCCGCCTCCTTGGCCTGCTCCTCGGACATGCCGGTGAAGGCCGCCTCGGGACGGGTGTAGACGCACCACGGCACCTTGGCGTAGTCGATGCCGGGCGGGTCCTCCCCGAGGATGTCCTGGATGGCGACCATGCCCTCCATGAAGGCCACGTGCGCCAGGGCCGGGGTGGCGATGCAGTCGCCCACGGCCCACACGCCCTCCTCGCCGGTGCGGCAGGTGCCGTCGACCTCGACGAAGCCCCGCTCGTCGACCACCACCGCGGTGCCGTCGAGGCCGAGGTCGTCGGTGTTGGGCCGGCGGCCGACGGACACGACGACGACGTCGACGTCGATCGACTCGCCGCTCACCTGGACGGTGGTGCCCCCGCCGTCGCGGGGCGTGTGGCCCTCGACCTTCACGCCGGTGCGGATGTCCACGCCGCGCTTCTTGAAGGACTGCTCGATCACCCGGGTGACGTCCTTGTCGAGGCCCGGGAGGATCTTGGGCAGGGCCTCGAGGATCGTCACCTTCGTGCCGAGGTCGCTCATCATCGACGCGAACTCGCAGCCGATGACGCCGCCGCCGATCACGGCCGCGGACCCCGGGACCTCGGGCATCGACAGCACCTCGTCGGAGGTCATGACGATCGTGCCGTCGACGTCGAAGCCGGGCAGCGTGCGCGGCAGCGACCCCGCGGCGATGACGACGGCGTCGGCGGTGAGCTCGAGGTCGCCGGAGCTGCCGCCGCTGACGGTGACCCTGCGGCCGGCGTGGAGCCGTCCGTGGCCGTCGAGCACGGTGACCTTGCGGCCCTTGAGCAGCGAGCCGAGCCCGCTCACCAGCTGGCCGACGATCTTCTCCTTGCGAGCCAGCGAGGTGGACCAGTCGAGGGTGGGCTCGCCCACCTGCACCCCGAACTCGGCGGCCTCCTTCACGTGGAGCCACGTGGCCGCGGTCTCCAGCAGCTCCTTGGCCGGGATGCACCCGACGTTCAGGCAGGTGCCGCCGAGCTTGTTCTTCTCGATCATCGCGATGTTGAGCCCGGCGGACGCGCCGTAGAGCGCCGCTGCGTAGCCACCGGGGCCGCCGCCGATGACGACGACGTCGTAGTGCTCGGCCGTGGGGACCACCTCCAGGAGTGGGGCCGGTTGGGGGATCTCGCCGCCGATGCTACCGGCCCTCTCGGAGGCGGGGATCGGGCGTCGAGCACCGTCATCGGGGGACCCGGCTGTGTCCGCTGCCGAGACGACGGCCCCGTCCGACCCGTCCGCGGCGTGCGGTGCCCGGGCGCGCCGCGGCCGCCGTGCCGAGCCGCCGAGGAGGCGGCCCAGGAGGGCGCGGAGCCGGCGCCTCACTGCTGCTGCTGGGCCTGCGCCGCGAACGGGGCGGGACCCGACGTGCTCGCGGCCGACCGGCGGATCCCGACGTGCGCGTCCGTGGCCGGGCGGCCGCTGCCGGCGTACACCCCTCGGATCGGGGGGACGTCGTCGTAGTCGCGACCGTGGCCGATCTTGATGTGGCGGTGGTCGACGTGGTGCCCGTTGGTGGGGTCGAGCGCCCACCAGCCCCAGCCGGGCACGGCGGCCTCGAACCAGGCGTGCGTCTGGACGTCGACCTCCGAGACGGAGGCGTCGAGGTCGGTGGCGTCGGGTGCGGCGAAGAAGTAGCCGGACACGTAGCGGGCGGGGATGCCCGCGGCCCGGCACAGCGCCACGGCGAGGTGGGCGTAGTCCTGGCAGACGCCTCGGCCCTCGCCGAGCACCTGGTCGACGGCGACGCCGATGTAGGTGGCGCCGGGGGTGTACTGCAGCGAGGTGTGCACGAAGCGGTGGAGGGCGAGCACGGTGCCGACGACGTCGTCTCCGATGGTGGACACGACCCGGTCGGCGACGCGCTGCACGTCCTCCCCCCAGGCGACGTGGGGGGAGGGAGCGAGGAGCTCGGCGTGGGCCTCCACGAAGGCGGGGTGGCGCAGCTCGGACATGCGGGGCGAGGCGGTGACCCGTGGACGGGCGGTCACCTCGACCGACGCGTCCGCCACGATCTCGAGGGCGACGTGCGGCTCCCGCACCCCGAAGGCGTCGACGCGGGTCCCCCAGTAGTCGGGGTGGGAGAGGACCCGGGCCTGTGGGTGGACGGCGACCTCGTAGGCGAGCACGGTCTGGTGCTCGTCCGACGCCGGGCAGGCCCGCAGCTCGTTGTGGGAGCCGCGCACGACGTCGTCGTACTGGATCGTGGTGCGGTACCGGATGTCGTAGCGGGCGATCGGCGTGGTCGGGAAGGCGCTCACTCAGCCCACCTCCGAAGCCACCGGGGGCGGTCCCAGGGCGTGGAGGTCGTGCTCGTGGGAGGCCCGGAAGTACTGCAGCGCCACCGCCTCGGCCACCTGGCGCACGCCGTCGAGGAGGAAGTCGAGGTACACGTGCAGGTCCCCGTGGAGCAGCTCGTGGATGTCGGCGAACTCGAGCTCGGAGCGGGTGCGACCGAGCAGGCGCTGCGGGCGCACGAGGGTGGTGCTGCCGGCCTCGAGGCGGTGCAGGTGCCCCTCGGCCGCGAGCAGGCAGAACAGCACCGACCGGGGGAACGTCCGCGACAGCAGGAGGAACTCGACGACGTCCTCCGAGCTGGAGGACGCTCGGTACCGGCGCCGGAACGCCTCGGAGCCCGAGGCGGACTGCAGCGTGCGCAGCCAGTGGTGGAAGCCCCCGGCGGCACCGGCCGAGACGAGCTGGCTGTACCGCACGTCGAGGAGCCGGCAGGTCATCTCGGCGCGCTCGAGCATCCAGCCGAGCATGAGGAACCGCCAGCCCTCGTCGCGGGGCATCGTCTCGGACGCCGCACCGGCGATGAGCTGGCAGCTGCGCTTCACGAACCGGTAGAGCTCATGGGGCCGGGCCTCGATCTCGGAGCGGAGGTCGCGAGCCTGGAGCTCGAGGTGGAATGTGTTGATCGCCTCCCAGAGCTCGGTGGAGATCAGCTCGCGGGTGGCTCGGGCGTTCTCGCGGGCCTGGGCCACCGACGACACGATCGAGCCGGGGTTGTCCGGGTCGAGGACGAGGAACTCCGACACCGTGCCCGCCCGCACCCCGCGCTCGAGCACGGCGAAGGGCTGGTCGAGCCACAGCACCTTGAGCAGGTCCCGCCAGGATCGCTCCGCCTCCCACTGGGGCGATTCCAGGAGGCCGTGGTAGGTGACGTCGAGCATGCGGGCGGTGTCCTCGGCCCGCTCGATCTGGCGGCCCGCCCAGAACAGCGCCTCCGCGTGGCGCGCCAGCATCAGACGACCTCCCGTGGCGCGGCCGCCTCGGCGGGCGCCGACCGGACGGCCGGCTCGGGGGCCAGGACCCAGGTGTCCTTGCTGCCGCCGCCCTGGCTCGAGTTCACGACGAGGCTGCCCTTGCGCAGGGCCACCCGGGTGAGGCCGCCGGGGATGACCTCCACCTTGTCACCGGACAGCACGAAGGGACGCAGGTCGATGTGACGGCCCTCGAGGTGGTCGCCGACGAGGGTTGGGTGCCGGGACAGCTGCACCACCTCCTGGGCGATGAACCCCCTGGGGTCGGCCTCGACCTGCGCGGCCATGGCGGCGATCTCGGCGTCGGTGGCGCTGGGACCGATGAGCATCCCGTAGCCGCCGCTCTCGGATACCGGCTTCACGACGAGCTGGTCGAGGCGGTCGAGGCACTCGGCCCGCTGGTCGGGGTCCCAGAGCAGGTAGGTGGTGACGCTCCCGAGGATCGGCTCGGCGCCGAGGTAGTAGCGGATGAGGTCCGGGACGTAGGCGTAGACGGCCTTGTCGTCGGCCACGCCGTTGCCGACCGCGTTGGCGATCGTGACGTTGCCGGCCCGGGCTGCGCTCATGAGACCTGGGACGCCGAGCATCGAGTCGGGCCGGAAGCAGACGGGGTCGAGGAACGCGTCGTCGATGCGGCGGTAGATGACGTCGACCCGCTCGAGGCCGTGGGTGGTCCGCATGTAGACGATGTGGTCGTCGACGACGAGGTCCCTCCCCTCGACGAGCTCGACGCCCATCTGGCGGGCGAGGAAGGCGTGCTCGAAGTAGGCCGAGTTGTAGACGCCGGGGGTGAGCACGACCACGGTGGGCTCGCCGGCGGCGTGGATGGGGCTGACCCGGCGCAGCGCGTCGAGCAGCGCCGGCCCGTAGTGGTTCACCGGTCGGACGAGGTGGTTGGCGAAGGCCCGCGGCAGGACCCGGGTCATCGCCGAGCGGTTCTCGAGGACGTAGGAGATGCCGCTCGGGTTGCGGAGGTTGTCCTCGAGCACCCGGTAGGTGCCCTGCGCGTCGCGGACGAGGTCGATGCCGGCGACGAGGCAGCGGGCGCCGTGGGGGACGGCGACCCCGAAGGCCTCGCGATTGAAGCCGGCGCTGCTCGTCACGACCCACTGGGGGATGACGCCGTCGCGGATGGCGGCCCGCTCGCCGACGTAGAGGTCGTCGAGGAACCGGTTGAGGGCGGTGACCCGCTGGACGAGGCCGGCCTCGATGTGGTCCCACTCCTCGGCCGGGATGAGCCGCGGGACGAGGTCCATGGGGAACGTGCGCTCGATGCCCTCGCCCTCGCCGTACACGGTGAAGGTGATCCCCGCCTGGCGGAACGCGTCGTCACGCACCCGTTCGAGCTCGGCGAGCTGGGCGGGCGTGGTGCTGTCGAGGCGCTCCACGAGGGCGGCGTAGTGGGGGCGGATCGACCCGTCCGCGGCGACCACCTCGTCGAAGAACCCCTCGGGGTCGTAGCCGTCGAAGAGCCGTGCGCCCACGTCCGGGGAACCTATCCCCCCGCGGCGTTCGGCGGCGTGTTGGATCGATGACGCGTTCGTGACGCGCTCGGTCAGTTGAGGATCAGCCAGAACTGCACCGCCGCGGCCAGGAGGATGACGATCCCGCAGAGCAGTGCGGCGAGGATGAGGTGACGGGTGCTCATGGGAGGTGGCAGGTGAGCCGGGGGCGGCTCACCGGACCGGTGATCCTACGGCTGGCCGCGGCGGTGCGGACAGCTGGCGCTAGCCGTTGCGCTGGGCGAGCAGGTCGCGGATCTCGGTGAGGAGGACGGCCTCGTCCGAGGGCGCCGGGGTGTCCTCGACGGGCTCCTCGCCGCGCCGGCGACGCTCCATGATCAGGTTCATCGGCTTCACGATGAGGAAGAAGATGGCGGCGGCGATCAGGACGAAGTCGATGATCGAGCTGAGCACGGCGCCCCACCGCAGCTGGACGGCCGGGTCCGACGCGGTGGCGTCCTTCAGGGTGATGACCCAGCCGCTCAGGTCCTTGCCGCCGATGAGCCCGACGATCGGGTTGATGATGCCGTCGACGACCGAGGTGACCACGGCACCGAAGGCGGCGCCGATGACCACGGCGACGGCCAGATCGACGACGTTGCCTCGCATGAGGAACTTCTTGAACTCTTGGAACACCTGGCACCTCCGTGGGTCGCATGCGCTGCCGTCGAGCGCGGCGGTACCGTAACCCCGCTGGGCCGCGTCTTGAAGGGAGCGCTCGTGCGCGTCGCCGTCACCGGAGCGAGCGGGTTCATCGGCTCGGCGCTCACCCGAGCCCTGGAGGGCGACGGCCACGAGGTGCTCCGCATCGGCCGTCGGGCGTCGGGGCCCGGCGCCCTGCGCTGGGATCCGGAGGCCGGAGTGCTCGACCCGGCCGGCTTGGAGGGCGTCGACGCGGTGGTCCACCTGGCCGGCGAGGGCATCGCCGAGCGGCGCTGGACCGAGGCGCAGAAGCGGCGGATCCGCGACAGCCGGGTCGCGAGCACGACGCTGCTGGCGGAGGCGCTGGCCGGGCTGGATGCGAAGCCGGCGGTGCTCGTGTCGGGTTCGGGGATCGACGCCTACGGGGACCGCGGCGACGAGGTGCTCACCGAGCGGTCGCCCCGGGGCTCGACGTTCCTGGCCGGGGTGGTGCGGGACTGGGAGGCGGCGACGGGCCCGGCGGCGGCCGCCGGCATCCGGGTGGCGCACCTGCGCACGAGCATGGTCCTGGGCCGTGACGGTGGCGCGCTCCCCCGCATGGTGCGGCTGGCCCGCTTCGGCCTGCTGGGGCGGATCGGGTCGGGCCGCCAGTGGTGGAGCTGGATCAGCCTGGAGGACCAGGTGCGCGCCATCCGCCACCTGATCGACCACGACGTGGCGGGTCCGGTCAACGTGTGCGCCCCGAACCCGGTGACGAACGCCGAGCTCACCGCGGCGATCGGTCGGGCGCTGCGCCGCCCGACGTTCCTGCCCGTCCCCGCCTTCGCCCCGAAGGTGCTGCTCGGTGCCGAGCTGGCCGAGACCCTCCTCCTCGAGAGCAAGCGAGCCGTCCCCGAGCGGCTCCAGCGGTCCGGCTTCCGGTTCCAGCACGAGACCGTCGACGACGCCCTGGCCGCCGTCCTGCGCGACTAGGTCACCACCGGTCCCGAGACGGTGACGGCCGCCCCTGCAGGGGCGGCCGTCACCGACAGGACCTCGATCCCGAAGCTGCGCTCCGGGATCGATGAGATCACTTGGGCTGCATGCGCACGCCGCCGTCGACGCGGATGGTCTCGGCGTTCATGTAGCTGTTGGACAGCAGCTCGATGGCCATGGAGGCGAACTCGTCGGCCGTGCCGAGGCGCTTCGGGAACAGGACGTCGCGCTTGAGGCGCTCTTTGAAGGCCTCGGAGGCCTCGCCGGTGCCGTAGATCGGGGTGTCGATGAGGCCCGGGGCGATGCAGTTCACCCGGATGCCGACGGCGGCGAGGTCGCGGGCGACGGGCAGGGTCATGCCGACGACGCCGCCCTTGGAGGCGGAGTAGGCGGCCTGGCCGATCTGGCCGTCGAAGGCAGCGACGGAGGCGACGGTGACGATGGCGCCGCGCTCGCCGTCCTCGAGGGGCTCGGTCTGGCTCATCGCGGTCGCGGCCAGGCGGACGCAGTTGAACGTGCCGACGAGGTTCACCTCGAGCACCTTGCGGTACACGTCGAGGTCGAAGGCGGACTCGTACTGGCCGTCCTTGCCGATGGTGCGGGTGGCCCAGCCGATGCCGGCCGCGGTGACGAGGGCGCGCAGCGGGCCCATCTCCTTGGCGGCCTCGACGGCAGCGATCACCTGCTCGGTGTTCGCGACGTCGGCCTGCGCGAAGACGCCGCCGATGTCCTTGGCGACCGCCTCGCCCTTCTCGGGGTTCATGTCGACCACGACCACCTTGGCGCCCTTGGCGGCGAGGTGGCGGGCCGTGGCCTCACCGAGGCCCGAGGCCCCACCGGTGACGATCGCTGAGATGCCGTTCAGATCCATGGCTGCGCAGCCTATTGACTGCGCGGTCAAGAGGCGAACTGCGGTCGGGGCGGGCCGTCGTCGACGCACCTCGGCGGTGGGCGGGCAGGATGGGGGGCTCATGACCCTCGGCGACCTCGTCCCGCCCGGGACCGACCCCGATGCCGTGCTCGACGCCTTCGTGTCGTGGGCCGGCGAGCGGGGCATCGCCCTGTACCCGGCCCAGGAGGAGGCGCTGATCGAGGTCCTCGCCGGGTCGAACGTGATCGTGAACACGCCGACCGGGTCGGGCAAGAGCCTCGTCGCCGCCGGCGCGCAGCTGGCCGCGCTGGCCGACGGCCGCCGCTCCTTCTACACCGCACCGATCAAGGCGCTGGTCAGCGAGAAGTTCTTCGACCTCTGCGCCACGTTCGGGCGGGAGCGGGTCGGGATGATGACCGGGGACGCGGCGGTGAACCCCGAGGCGCCGATCGTCTGCTGCACGGCGGAGGTGCTGGCGAACATCGCGCTGCGCCACGGCGAGCGGGCGGACATCGGCCAGGTCGTCATGGACGAGTTCCACTTCTACGCCGAGCCCGACCGCGGCTGGGCGTGGCAGGTGCCGCTCCTCACCCTGCCGCAGGCCCAGATGGTGCTGATGTCGGCGACGCTCGGCGACGTCTCGCGCTTCGAGGAGGACCTGACCCGCCGCACCGGCCGTCCCACGGTGACGGTGCGCTCCGCGACCCGCCCGGTGCCGCTCGACTTCGAGTACCGGGTGACGCCGGTGCTGGAGACGATCGAGGACCTGATCGCCGACGGCCGGGCGCCGGTGTACGTCGTGCACTTCACGCAGGCCCAGGCGGTGGAGCGGGCCCAGTCGATGACGAGCACGAACCTGTGCACCCGGGAGGAGAAGGACGCGATCGCCGAGCTGATCGGCGACTTCCGCTTCGGTCCCGGCTTCGGGCGGGCCCTCTCCCGCTACGTGCGGGCCGGGGTGGGCGTGCACCACGCGGGCATGCTGCCGAAGTACCGGCGGCTGGTGGAGCGCCTGGCCCAGGCCGGGCTGCTCAAGGTGATCTGCGGGACCGACACGCTCGGCGTGGGGATCAACGTGCCGATCCGCACCGTGCTGTTCACCGCCCTGTCGAAGTACGACGGCACCCGGGTCCGCCACCTCACCGCCCGGGAGTTCCACCAGATCGCGGGCCGGGCCGGTCGGGCCGGGTTCGACGACCGGGGCTCGGTCGTGGTCCAGGCGCCGGAGCACGTCGTCGAGAACGAGAAGGCGCTGGCCAAGGCGGGCGACGACCCGAAGAAGCGGCGCAAGGTGGTCCGCAAGCAGCCCCCGCCGGGGTTCGTGTCCTGGGGCGAGGCCACCTTCCGGCGGCTCGTGGAGGCCGAGCCGGAGCCGCTGACGTCGAGCTTCGCGGTGTCGCACTCGATGCTGCTCAACGTCCTCGACCGGCCCGGCGACGGGTGCGGGGCCCTCAAGCGGCTGCTGCTCGACAACCACGAGCCCCGCAAGGCCCAGCGCCAGCACGTTCGACGAGCCATCGCCATCTACCGGTCGCTCCTCGCCGCCGGCGTGGTCGAGCGGCTCGACGAGCCTGACGCCGAGGGCCGCACGGTCCGGGTCACCGTCGACCTGCAGGAGGACTTCGCGCTCAACCAGCCGCTCGCCCCGTTCGCGCTGGCCGCCCTCGACCTGCTCGACCCGGTCAGCCCCGACCACGCGCTCGACGTGGTGTCGGTGGTCGAGGCGATCCTCGACGACCCCGGCGTGGTGCTCGCTGCGCAGACGAACAAGGCGAAGGGCGACCTCGTCGCCGAGATGAAGGCAGCGGGCGTCGAGTACGAGGAGCGGATGGCGCGGCTCGAGGAGGTCACCCACCCCCGGCCGCTGGCCGACGTCCTCGAGCCCGCCTTCGCCATGTACCGGCGCAGCCAGCCGTGGGTGGCCGACCACGAGCTGTCGCCCAAGTCGATCGTGCGGGACATGTGGGAGCAGGCGATGACCTTCGGCGACTACGTGGCCCACTACGGCCTGGCCCGCTCGGAGGGGACGCTGCTGCGCTACCTGTCGAGCGCCTACAAGGCGCTCGTGCAGACCGTGCCGGAGTCGGCGAAGACCGACGAGCTGTACGAGATCACCGAGTGGCTCGGCGAGATCGTCCGTCAGACGGACTCCAGCCTCCTCGACGAGTGGGAGGCGCTCGCCCACCCCGAGGAGCTGCCCGAGCAGCCCCCGGCCGACGCCGCCGTGGACCACGCCCCACCACCGGTCACCGCCAACCTGCGGGCCTTCCGGGTGCTCGTCCGCAACGAGCTGTTCCGCCGGGTCGAGCTGGCCGCCGCTCGCCGCTGGGAGGCGCTCGGCGAGCTCGACGAGGGCGACGGGTGGACGGCGGCGCGCTGGCGCGAGGCGCTCGAGCCGTACTTCGGGGCCCACGGCGAGATCGGCGTCGACGCGGATGCCCGCAGCGCCCGGTTCCTGGTGCTCGACGAGACCGGCCGCCGCTGGACCGCCCGCCAGATCCTCGCCGATCCCGCGGGCGACCACGACTGGTCGATCACCGCCGAGGTGGACCTCGACGCCTCCGACGAGGCCGGCGAGGCGGTGGTGCGCATGGTCGCCGTCGGCGCCTTCGGCTGATCTGGCTCATCCCCGGGTAGCGAGGGTCGGTGCTCTACCTCGTCGACGCAGGAGCCGATGTCGCCCGCTCCACCGACGGGCCGTGGGAGGAGATCCGACCGGTGGCCGACCGACTCGTGCTCGTGCACAGCGACGCGTCCCGCTCGGCGGTGTACCACGCCCTCAAGGATTCCCTCCCTGGCCGCACCACCCTCGTCGTGGCAGAGCTCGTGGAGGTCCCGAAGATGAAGGGCATCGCGCCGGGCGCGCTCGCCTGGGCTCGGCGCCGCCTCAGCTGAGGACCGGCCCCCAGCCCCCTCCGCCAGGGGTGCGCATGCGGAGGACGTCACCGGCCCGCAGCTGGATCGTGCACTTGTCCGGCAGCGGCTGGGCGCGCGACTCGTCCCCGCCCGGCAGCAGCCAGCTCTCCCCCGCCGCCCCGGGGCCACCGCCGGCGAGGCCCCACGGCTGCGAGGTGCGGCGCTCGGTGATCAGGCTGACCGTGCAGTCCGCCAGCACCTCGAGGTCCCGCTCGATGCCGTCGCCGCCGGGGTGGCGGCCCGCCCCGCCGCTGCCCTCCCGAAGGCGGTAGCGCAGCACCCGCAGCGGGTAGTGCCGCTCCAGCGCCTCGATCGGGGTGTTCTTCGAGTTGGTCATGGCGGTGTGGACGCCGCTCATCCCGGGCCGATGCGGGTGGCCGCCCTCGCCGCCGCCGACGGTCTCGTAGTACACCCAGCCGTCGCCGCCCACGAGGAGGTTGTTCATCGTCCCCTGCCCGGCCGCGCCCACCCGGTCGGGGAGGACCTGGGCGAGGGCGCCCAGGCACACGTCGGCGATCCGCTGGCTGACCTCGACGTTCCCGGCGCCCACGGCGGCCGGGGGCCGGGCGGCCACGAGCGTGCCGGCGGGCGCCACGATCCGCACCGGGCGCAGCGCACCGCCGTTGGCGGGGATCGTCGGGTCGAGGGCGCTGCGCAGCGCGAAGGCGACGGCTGACGTGGTCACGGACTCGACGGCGTTCACGTTGCCGCGGGCCTGGGGGTCGGTGCCGGTGAAGTCGAAGGCGATCTCGTCCCCACGGACCGTCACCGCCACCACCACCCGGGCGGGGCGCTGCTGGTCCGAGGTGGCGCCGGTGGAGTCGAGGACGTCCTCGAACCGCCAGGTCCCGTCAGGGAGGTCGGCCAGCGCGGCGCGCATCCGGCGCTCGCCGTAGGCGATCACCTCGTCGAAGGGCTCGTGGGCGAGCTCGGCCAGGCGGGCGGCGCCCACCCGGTTGGCGCCGACCTGGGCGTCGAGGTCGCCGGCGCGCTCGTCGGGCGTGCGGGAGGCGGAGAGGACGAGGGCCCGCAGCTCGGGCGACCAGCGGGTGGGCGGGATGCGCAGCCCCTCCTGGTGGATCTCGGTGGCGTCAGCCGGCATCGACCCGGGGGCCGCGCCGCCGACGTCGGCGTGGTGGGCCCGGTTGGCGACCCAGCCGATCCGCTGGCCGCCGGCGAACACCGGTGTGACCAGGGTGAGGTCGTTGAGGTGGGTGCCGCCGGCGAACGGGTCGTTGACGAGGACGTGGTCGTCGGGACCGAGGTCGTCGCCGTAGGCCGCCACCGCCGCCGACACCGACGCGGGCATCGCGCCGAGGTGGACGGGGATGTGCTCGGCCTGGGCGAGGAGGTGGCCGTCGGCGTCGAACACGGCGGCGGAGCAGTCGGCCCGCTCCTTGATGTTCGGGCTCGACGCCGACCGGCGCAGGACCGCGCCCATCTCGTCGGCCACCCCGCCGAGGCGGGAGATCAGCACCTGCAGGGCCGCGGGGTCGAGGGTCACCGCGCCTCCCGGCGGAGCACGAGCGCGCCGGCCTCGCCCGGCTCGGCCCGCCACCCCTCGGGCAGCCAGATCGTGCAGTCGGGCTCGCGGATCGAGGTGGGCCCGACGGCGCCGTCCCGCGCCGGCGCGGGCAGGTCCTCGAGGTCCAGCCCAGCGGGCCGGGTGGCCGTGGCCCGCAGCGCCACCACCTCGACCGGCTCGTCGGGCCGGGCGAACCCGTTGCGGCGGCAGTGGGCCTCGTGGAAGGCCTCGACGTCGGGGACCGTGAGCTCGTGGCTCTGCCCCCGGTACCGGCAGTCGAGCGCCGTGTCCACCGCGGCGTCGGGACCCACGAGCGCGGCAACCTCGGCGGCGAGCCGGCGGCGAGCCTCGTCGAGCCCCGCGTGGTCGCCGGGGTGGGGCCAGGAGCGCACGAGGTCGCGCTGGCGGGGGGCGGTCAGGATCCCGAGGGCGGAGAGCACGCCGGCGTGGGCCGGCACGACGACCGCCGGCATCCCGAGGGCGTCGGCCAGGGCGCAGGCGTGGAGCGGACCGGCCCCGCCGAAGGCGACGAGGGCCAGCTGCCGGGGGTCGACGCCTCGCTCGACCGACACCCGCCGCAGCGCTCGCTCCATCGACGCGTCGACGACGGCGATCACGCCCTCAGCGGTGACCCCGGCCCGGGCGAGGGCGGCCTCGGCGGCGGCCCGGTCGAGGCGGAGCCCGCCGAAGGTGGCGTCAGCGGGGATGCGCCCGGCCACCAGGTCCGCGTCGGTCACCGTCGGCTGCGTGCCGCCCCGCCCGTAGCAGGCCGGCCCGGGGTCGGCCCCGGCGCTGGCCGGTCCCACGACGAGGGCGCCGCCGGGGTCGATGCGGGCGATCGAGCCGCCGCCGGCCCCGATCGTGTGGATGTCGAGCGACGGGAGCCGGATCGGGTAGCCCCCCACGGTGCGCAGCCCCGCCGGCGCGGGGCGGCCGTCGAGGACGAGGCAGACGTCGGTGCTCGTGCCGCCCATGTCGAAGGTGATGGCGCCCGGGAACCCGTTGGCCAGCGCGGCGGCCGCCCCCGCTCGCACGCCGCCGGCCGGGCCGGACAGGAGGAGCGCGGCCGGCAGCTCGGCCGCCTCCCGGACGGGCAGGAGCCCGCCGGCCGAGGTCATGACCAGCACCTCGTCGGCCGCACCGGCGAGGCCCTGGAGGTAGTCGCGGCACCGGGGTCGCAGCAGCGCGTTGACGACGGTGGTGACCGTGCGCTCGTACTCGCGCACCTCGGGGGAGACGTCGTGGGAGCAGGTGACGTCGAGGCCACGGGCCTCGAGCTCAGCGGCGACGGCGTCCTCGTGGCGGGGGTCGAGGTCGGCGTGGAGCAGGCACACGGCGACGGCGGCGACGTCGGGGGGCACCTCCGGCACCGGCCCGAGCGGGACGAGCTCGCTCCCGTCGGCGGCCAGGCGGCCCTCGACCTCGAGGCGGCGGTGGCGGGGCACGAGGGGGTCGGGTCGCACCACGGTGGCGTCGTAGAGCGACGGACGGTCCTGACGGGCGATCTCCACCACGTCCGCGAGCCCGGCGGTGGTCACGAGCGCCACGGGGGCGCCGGTGCCCTCCAGCAGGGCGTTGGTGGCCACGGTGGTGCCGTGGGCCAGCAGCGCGGGGCGCTGCGAGACGAGCGCGGCGACCCCGTCGCGGACCGCGGTCCCGGGGTCGCGGGGCGTGGACGGCACCTTGGCCACCCGCCCGTCCTCGGTGATCACGTCGGTGAAGGTCCCACCGGTGTCCACCCCGACGCGCATGGCGCCGAACCTACCGCCGCCGGCGCTGGGTCCTGTCCGGGCCTGGCCCCGGCTCGTGGGAGGATCGGGCCCATGGCGCCGAGGCTCCCCCGGCGGCCCCGTGCGGAGGGCGAGGACCCGGACGACACCGTCCGGCTCGACGACGACGCGCACGCCTGGTGGGCCCGGCGCACGGCCGAGGGCCTGCTGGGTGCCCGGCCCGAGCCCCTCCCCGAGCGGCCGCCGCGGGACGTCCTGGCCGAGCACCTGGGGCCGGACTGGGCCGAGCGCTTCGGCCTCACCGCCCTCGGGGCGGCCGACCCCGGCCCGTCGCCGGCCGTGGACCGGGCCAGCGCCACGGAGCAGGCCGAGGCACCGCCCGCCGGAGGCGCCGAGCCGGCGGCCGACCCGTCCGACCCGCTGCGGGCCTACGCCGTGCTCGGCGTCGACCCCAGCGCGAGCTGGGAGGAGATCGTCGCCGCCCACCGGGCGATGGCCCGGCGCCACCACCCCGACCGCGTCGCCGCGGAGGGTCCCGAGGCGGTCGCCGCGGCCGAGGAGCGCATCCGTGCGGTGAACGCGGCGTTCGCCGAGCTGCGCATCCGCCGGGGCCGCTGATCCGACCTCGCGGCGACGGTCGTCAGGGGTGGACGAGGAGCACCTGGTCGGGGCCGAGGTGGTCCTCGAGGCTGCGCACGAGACGACCCACGAGGTCGTCCTCCTGGTCCCAGACCACGATGGCCGTGTCGACCTGGCGGGCGAGCCACGCGTCGCGCCGACCGAGGGCCGCCCCGGCGGCCTGCTTCGTGGGCGGTGAGCGGTCCTCGAGGGTGATCGTCGTGACGGCGGCGTCGCACAGCTCGCGGAACCGGGCTCGGGCCTCGGGCGGCCACGGCTCGTCCGGCTCGGGGTACGGGAGGACGACGACGAACGGGAGACCCGCGTCGAGCGCCGCCTCGGCGCCCAGCTGCTCCGCCCCGAGGCGCAGGCCGGAGACCACGGTGAGCGGGCCGTCCACCTCCACGAGGCCGCGGAGCACCTCGGCGAGGCGGGCCCGGACCGCGTCGGCCACCGGGTTGGGCCCGTAGCCGCCCAGCGCGTCGGGTCGGTGCCCGGCGACGAGCACGAGCCGCCCCGCCGGCAGCCGACGGTCCCGACCGGGGGGAGCGGCGACCCGGGGGGCATCGGCCGGTCCGAGCTCGGTGGGCGTCCCCGTCCCGGAGCGACCGGTCTGCGTGGTGGCGGCCTCGACGGCGAGCCGGTCGACGAGGTCGTTCATCGGGTCGCCGCCGTGGCCCTTCACCCAGCGGAAGGTGACGTCGCCGCGCTCGAGGACGAGGGCGATGAACGGCTCCCACAGGTCCCGGTTGGCGACCGGCTGGCGCTGGGCGTTCTTCCAGCCCCGCTTCACCCAGCCCTCGTGCCAGCGATCCCGGAAGCAGTTCACGACGTAGGTCGAGTCGCTGACCACCTCGAGCCGGCCCGGCAGCGCCTTCACCGCCTCGTAGGCGGCGGTGATCTCCATGCGCTGGTTCGTCGTCTGGGCCTCCGCGCCCGACGCGTAGGGCCCGTCGGGCACCGCCCACGCCCAACCGCCGGGGCCAGGGTTCCCGAGGCAGGCGCCGTCGGTGTACACGATCGTGGGAGCGGGAGGCACCGGGCGATGGTGCCCCGCGCGCCGCGATGAAGCGAAACGGGCCCGTCGCGAGTCAGAGCAGCCGCGTCAGCCTGGGGGGTGGTGCGACCGGACGGAATAGGCGAGAGGATGGACCCATGATCATCGACGGCTTCACCCACCAGCTCCCCGACATCGACCCGGGCGAGACCCAGGAGTGGCTCGACTCGCTGGACTCGGTGGTTGACGCCCACGGGAAGACCCGGGCCCGGTTCCTGATGTCGAAGCTGCTCGAGCGGGCCCGGGAGCTGCAGGTCGGCGTACCGGCCACCGTGTCGACCCCGTACATCAACACGATCCCGCCGGAGCAGGAGCCGTTCTTCCCGGGAGACGAGGAGCTCGAGCGGCGGATCCGGGCGTTCATCCGCTGGAACGCCGCCGTCATGGTCGTGAAGGCCAACAAGCACGCCGACGGCATCGGCGGCCACCTCGCCACCTTCGCCAGCTCGGCGTCGCTCTACGAGGTCGGGTTCAACCACTTCTTCCGGGGCAAGGACGACGGCCTGGCCGGGGACCACGTGTACATCCAGGGCCACGCCGCGCCGGGCATCTACGCCCGGGCCTTCCTGGAGGGCCGGCTCACCGCGGAGCAGCTCGACCGGTTCCGCTTCGAGGTCGGCGGCGGCGGCCTGTCGTCGTACCCCCACCCTCGGCTGATGCCGGACTTCTGGGAGTACCCCACGGTGTCGATGGGCCTCGGGCCGATCAGCTCGATCTACCAGGCTCGGTTCAACAAGTACCTCCACCAGCGCAAGATCGAGGACACCTCCCAGTCGAAGGTGTGGTGCTTCCTCGGCGACGGCGAGTGCGACGAGCCCGAGACCCTCGGCTCGATCTCGCTGGCCGCCCGTGAGGGCCTCGACAACCTGATCTGGGTCGTGAACTGCAACCTGCAGCGCCTCGACGGCCCGGTCCGCGGCAACGGGAAGATCATCCAGGAGCTCGAGGCGGTCTTCCGGGGCGCGGGCTGGAACGTCATCAAGGTCATCTGGGGCTCGAAGTGGGACGACCTGCTCGCCCGCGACGTCGACGGCGTGCTGCTCAACAAGATGAACACCACCGTCGACGGCTGGTTCCAGCGCTACGCGGTCGAGCCGGGCTCGTTCACGCGGGAGCACTTCTTCGGCCCCGACCCGCGCCTGCGGAAGATGGTCGAGCACCTGAGCGACGACGAGATCCGCAACCTGCCTCGGGGCGGGCACGACTACCGGAAGCTCTACGCCGCCTACAAGGCGGCCGTCGAGGCCGAGGGCGCCCCCACGGTGATCCTGGCCAAGACGATCAAGGGCTGGACGCTCGGCCCGGACGTGGAGGGCCGCAACGCCACCCACCAGATCAAGAAGATGACGATGGCGCAGTTCCGCGAGCTGCGCACCCGCCTGCACCTCGAGGACGTCGTGCCCGAGGAGGAGATGACCGACGACCACGACGTGCCGCCGTACGTCTGCCTCCCCGACGACGTCAAGGAGTACATGCTCGACCGGCGGCGGGCGCTCGACGGGTTCCTTCCCCGCCGGGTGACGCGCACGAAGCGCCCCATCCAGATGCCCGGTGACAAGGCCTTCGAGGAGGTGCTGGCCGGCTCCGGCAAGCAGGCGGCGTCGACCACCACCGCCTTCACCCGGCTCCTGCGCAACCTGATGCGGGACCCGGCGTTCGGGCCCCGGGTGGTGCCGATCATCCCGGACGAGGCCCGCACCTTCGGGATGGACGCCCTGTTCAAGGAGTTCGGGATCTACGCCTCGCAGGGCCAGATGTACGAGCCGGTCGACCACGACCTGCTGCTGTCGTACACCGAGTCGCAGTCCGGCCAGATCCTCGAGGAGGGGATCACCGAGGCCGGCTCGATGGCCAGCTTCGTCGCCGCGGGCACGGCGTACGCCACCCAGGGCGTGCCGATGGCGCCGTTCTTCACCTTCTACTCGATGTTCGGGTTCCAGCGGACCGGTGACCTCATCTGGCAGGCCACCGACGCGCGGACCCGGGGCTTCCTCCTCGGCGCGACCGCGGGGCGCACCACCCTCCTCGGCGAGGGCCTCCAGCACCAGGACGGCCACAGCCTGCTCCTCGCGTCGGTGAACCCGGCGATCGAGGCCTACGACCCGGCCTTCGCCTACGAGGTGGCCACGATCGTGCGCCACGGGCTGAAGCGCATGTGGGTCGACGAGGAGGACGTCATCTACTACCTGACGCTCTACAACGAGAACCAGGTGATGCCGCCGATCCCCGACGGGGCCGCCGAGGGCGTCATCGAGGGCCTCTACCGCTGGGCGCCCGCCCCCGACGGCCCGCGGGTCCCGGCCACGATCCTGTTCTCGGGCACCGCCAACCTGGCCGCCCGGGAGGCCCAGCAGGAGCTGGCCGAGCACTACGACGTGGCCGCCGAGCTCTTCTCGGCGACGAGCTACAAGCGGCTCCGGGAGGAGGCGCTCACCACCGAGCGGTGGAACCGGCTGCACCCCAAGGAGCCGGCCCGCACCCCGCGGGTGACCGAGATCCTGGCCGGGGAGGGCCCGGTGGTGGCCGTCACCGACTTCATGAAGGCGGTCCCCGACCAGATCGCCCGCTGGGTGCCCAACGGGCGCCGGTTCGTGCCGCTCGGCACCGACGGGTTCGGCCGCAGCGACACCCGCGAGGCGCTGCGCCGGCACTTCGAGACCGACGCCGCCCACGTGGTGGTCGCCACGCTCGCCGCCCTCGCCGCCGACGGCGAGGTGAAGCCCGAGGTGGTCGACGACGCCATCGCCCGGTACGGCATCGACCCCGACGCCGGCGACCCGCGGCTCGCGGACGTGCGCTGACCGGCGCCGTAGGGTGACGGGGCCATGAGCGAGCCCGTCCTCCCCGTCACCGGTGACCCCGAGGCCGACCAGCTGCTGGTCGACGACCCGCTGGCCCTGCTCATCGGCATGCTGCTCGACCAGCAGGTGCCGATGGAGTGGGCGTTCTCGTCGCCGCTCAAGCTGCGCGAGCGCCTCGGCGGGGAGCTCGACGCGGCGCACATCGCGTCGCTCCCCGCCGAGGAGCTCGAGTCGATCTTCAAGGGCCCGCCCGCGCTGCACCGGTTCCCCGGCTCGATGGCCGCACGCACCCAGGCGCTGTGCCAGCACCTCGTCGAGCACCACGGCGGCGACGCGGAGGCGGTGTGGCGCGACGTGGACGACGGCTTCGAGCTGCGGCGCCGGCTCCTCGCCCTCCCCGGCTTCGGGAGCGAGAAGGCCCGGATCTTCCTCGCCCTCCTGGCCAAGCGGTTCGGCATCCGCCCGGCGGGCTGGGAGGAGGCGGCGGCGCCGTTCTCGGACGACCGGAAGCGGTCGGTGGCCGACATCGACTCGCCGGAGGCGCTGGCCGAGGTGCGGGCCTTCAAGAAGCTGAAGAAGGCCGAGGGCAAGGGCAAGGACGGCTGATGCCCAGGCCGCTCTCGGAGCGGTTCGAGCGATCGGTCGGCGGTCGCACCCTCCTCGGCCTGCTGGTGCTGCTGCTCGTCGGGCTCGAGGTGGCCACCCACCTGCCGCCCTCCCCGCTGCAGCGCGCCGTCGCCGACCCGGCCCGCACCGCGGTCCGCGTGCTCGGCGTCGAGCACGCCTGGGGGGTGTTCGCCCCCGACCCCCGGGCGACGAGCCTGCGCCTCGAGGCCCGGGTCACCTTCGCCGACGGCACCACGACGAGCTGGACGATCCCGGACGGGCCACGGGTGATCGCCAACCTCCGCTACTACCGGTGGCGCAAGTGGCTCGAGCGGGTCCGGTCCGACCGGTTCCGGTCGATCTGGCGCCCCACGGCCGAGTGGGTGGCGTCGCTCCACGCCGACGGCCCCTCGCCGGTCGTCCGCGTCGAGCTCGTCCGCCACCACCGGACCAACGCCATCGCCGGCGAGCAGCCGCCGTGGGAGGAGACGACCTACGTCACGCTCGACCTGCAGGGGGACGGGCGGTGAGCTCGCCCGCCGCGTCGCTGGCGCCGGTGCGGTGGTGGGACCGGTTCCTGTTCGCGCCGGAGTCGCCGGCCCCGATGGCGCTCGTGCGCGTCGGGTGGGGGGCGATGACCGCGCTCTGGGGCCTGAGCCTGCTGCCCGACGTCGACCCGTTCCTCACGACGGGCGCGCTCCGCTACGAGCGCCGGATGGCCGACGGCCACTGGAACCCCCTGGACTGGGTCGACTGGTCCTGGGCGCCGCTCGCCGCGTGCGCGCTGCTCGTGGTGGCGTCGCTGGCGACGGTGGTCGGGTGGCGGACGCGGGCCAGCGCGCTCGTGGCGGTGCTGTGCCTGCTCGCGCTGCAGCGCACGAACACCACGATCTTCAACTCCGGGGACCTCACGCTGCGGCTCATCGGCTGGTCGGTGGTGCTGGCGCCGAGCGGCCTCCTCTGGTCGGTCGACGCGGCCCGCCGGCGTCGGCGGGGCGAGCCGCCGCCCCCCGACCGGGCGCCGTGGGCGCTGCGGCTCCTGCAGCTCCAGCTGGCGGTGGGCTACTTCCTCTCCGGCTTGGCCAAGCTGCGAGGCGACACCTGGCACGACGGCACGGCCGTGGCCCGAGCCCTGCGCATCGAGGACCTGCAGCGCTTCGTCCTGCCGGAGCCCGTGCTCGAGCAGTCGGTGCTGCTGAACCTGCTCACCTGGGGGACGCTCGCCTTCGAGCTCGGGTTCGTGTTCCTCGTGTGGGACCGGCGGCTGCGGCCGTGGGTGATCGGCACCGGGGTGCTGTTCCACCTCGGCATCGACCTCACCCTGGACATCGGGTGGTTCAGCCTCGTCATGTGGCTCGGCTACGTGGCGTTCGTGCCCCCCGAGGTGGCCGCTCGGATCGTCGAGCGATTCGACCCGTGGAGCCGGCGGGAGCGGTCAGGTGCCGCCGAGGGCGAGGGGGCTCTGGTTCCAGGTGCGGTCGAGCCAGCCCAGTAGCACGGCGATGGCGCGGGGGTCGTGGCGGAGGCGGTGCCCGGCCCCGTAGACGATCCGCAGCTCCGCGGAGCCGTGGGCGTCGACGAGGACGCGGGCGTCGAACGCGGGGACGAGGTCGTCGTCGCTGCCGTGGACGACGAGCAGCGGGCGGGGAGCCAGCTTCGGGGCGCAGGCGACGGCGCGCAGGTCGCGCAGCTCCCGGGCCCACTCGTCGAACGAGGGCGGGAAGCCCGGGTCCCGGATCATCCCGACCTCCCGGGCGTGCTCGAGGAGGCGGCGGGGGTGCGAGGCCCAGTCGTCGAAGTCGGCCGGCGCGCCGAGGGCGGCGACGCCTTGCACGGACGGTCGCTCGGCGGCGGCGCAGATCGACAGGGCGCCGCCGGTGCCGAAGCCGGCCAGCCAGACGCCGGCGACCCGTTCGTCGGCCTCGAGGAGGTCGACGGCGGCGATGAGGTCGTCGAGCCAGGCCCGCAGCGAGAAGCTGCCCTCCGAGTCGCCGCAGCCCCGCATCTGCATCGCCATGGCCAGCCAGCCCATCTCCGAGGAGATCCGCAGGGCCAGCTCGGGCAGCGCGGTCGCGGCGATGACGGCGGTGGAGAACCCGCTCGGGTAGCCGTGGGCGAGGATCACCGCTGGGACCCTGGTGGCGTCCGCCCGGTCGGGAGGCTGGTAGAGGTGGGCCGTGATCAGGTCCCCGCCGGAGGGGAACCGGCGCTCCTCCGAGGCGGAGCTACTCGGTCTCGGCGGCAACGCAGCAGCGGCAGCGGCGGTAGCCGCGGTTGCGGGCCTCGTACAGCTCGTCGGGTCCGAAGCACAGGTAGGCCTCGGACGCCATCAGCTCCTCGATGATGGAGGGGTCGCTGCAGGCGTCGACGTCGTGGACGATCTGGGTGCGCTTGTCACCGAGCCAGCGGTGGTGCTCGAACCGGACCGGACGTTCCATGCGCCGAACCTACCCGCAGACGCGGGACGGGGACCGCATCGGCCTGGCAGCCGCGCGATCCCCGTCGCCGTCGATGTGACTGGTTCGGACCGGAGGATGATGCCCACGAGGGGCGACGGGAGGGACCACTCCCCGAACACCGCTCCGGCGGTGGCTGGCGGGGATTCGCCAGCTGGTCCAGCCGGCCGGCTAGCGGCCAGCCACCTCCAGGGTCCCGCTACGACTGTCGTTCACTCGTGGACCACCTCCTTTCCCTGGTGCGCCCAGTCAACCACGCGGCGAGCCCGCGCTGGTGGCGCGCTTGCGGTCAGGCCCGCGGGCCGAGGGCGCCGATGTCGGCGAGGTGGTCGAGGAGGCGGGCGATGACGACCGCCGCGTCCTCGTCGGTGACGTCGAGGCCCCGCTCCTCCACTGCGGCGAGGACGGCGGCCAGCGCGTGGTCGTCGTCGACGACGACGTCGTCCTCGGGCACCGCGAGGTCCTCGCCGGGCATGGCGGTGACGCCGACCTCGTGGAGGTGCTCGAGGCCGGCGAGGATGAGGGCCCGGACGTCGTCGTAGCTGAGCCGGGCCTGGACCGCCTCGGGGAGGCGGTCGCCGACGTCGTGGACGGCCTCGTCGAGGTCGAAGATGGCGGCTGGCGGCTCGTGGCGGAGCCGGAAGGTCTCGGTGCCGACGAAGGCGGCGGCGATGGCGAAGACGACGACGGCGCCGAGGACCAGGAACAGCCAGCCCACCGCGCTCAGCCGACCTCGATCGTCTCGAGGACCTCGTTGATCGCCGGGGTGATCACGCGGGCCATCCGGTGGCCGCCGAGGACGATGTAGAGGCAGAAGGCGCGGCCGTCGGCGGTGAAGAAGCGCTGGAGGCCGGCCTGGCCGGAGATCGTGCGCTGGAGGGCCTGGGGGTCGAACTCCTCGGGCCGGATCCGGCGGGGCACGCCCTCCCGGGCGAAGAGGCCGACGCCGGCGAGGTTGTCCTCGTACTCGACGAGGGACACGAACGCGTGGCGAAGGCCCATGAGCTCGACGGCCCCGCCGCCGAAGTCGCCCCGCTCGGCGGGGAGGGCGAAGTTGGCGACGTGCAGGTTGGTGCGGGGGGCGCGGCGCCGGACGCGCCCGCGGTCGTCGAGGACGGCGGCGGCCCGCAGCTCGGGGCCCTCCTCGGCCGGGTTGGAGGACTCGAGCGTGCGCAGCTGCGCCTCCCAGCCCTGCGGGGGCGCGACGCGGATGCCGTGGGCGGCGATCACGGCCATTGCTGCTCCTCCTTGGCGCCCGCATCGATCTGGTCGTGGTAGAGGCGCGGGTCCCCGGGCTCGATGCCCGCGGCCCGCAGCACCTCGTCGGTGTCGGCCTCGCGCTGGCGCTGGTTGCCGCTGCGACGACGGGGACCGGGCCGGCCGGCGTCCTCGGCGGCGCGCCCGAGGAGGTCGACGAGCTGGTCGAAGGCGGGAGCGGCCCCCTCCCCCACGACGCGGCCGGAGGGACCGTCGACGAGCGCGAAGAACGGGGCGACGGGCACGTTGTACGCGTCCCACGCCTCGGTCGACATGATCGTGGTGATCGTGGGCGGCGCGAGCCGCATCACCGCCGAGCGCATCTCGGAGCGCTCGTCCTGGGTGACGGCGACGACGCGGAGGTCCGGGCCGAGCCGGCTCAGCGCCGCCGGGTCGGCGAACGCGTCCCAGAACCCGTGGCACATGTCGCACCCGGTGGTGAGGAAGCACAGGAGGGTCTGGTGGGCCACCCCGACCACGGCGACGGAGGCCACCGCCCCGTCAGGGGTGGTGCCGCTGATGTCGGCCGCTGCGGGCAGCGGCGCGGTCGAGGGGCCCTGCTGCGCCGGCGCGGGGAGGCGGGTGGGCGGGTCGACCGGGGTGGTGGCCCGGAAGGTGCCCTTGGGCTCGGGGGCGAGGTCGACGCCGAGGTCGTGCAGGGCCCGGAGGATCTCCCCGTGGCTGCGCAGGAGGCCGACGACGAGCACGGCGAGCAGCCCGGTGACGAGGACGAGGCCGACGACGACGGCGGTCACGAGGCGCTCCTAGAACCGGACCGTCGACGGCGGCGGGGTGGACCCCCAGGCGGCGGCGCGCCCAGCGAGCCGCCACAGGAAGGTGACGAGCTGGGCGCGGTCGAGGACGGTGTGGGGCTGGAAGCGGCCGGTGTCGCCGACCCCGGTGGTGATGCCGTGCTGCACGGCCCACGAGACCGGGTCCTCGAACCAGGCGCCGCTCGGGACGTCGGGGAAGGCGTGGCGGCGGCTCGGCTTGGGGCGGCCGACCATGCGCCACAGCATCGTGACGGCCTGGGCGCGGGTCATCTGGACGAGGGGCCGGTACTGGCCGGTGTCCCAGAACCCCTCGGTGACCCTGGCCTGCACGCCCCAGGAGACGGCCCGGTCGTACCAGCTGTTGGACGGCACGTCGGGGAAGGTGTGGCGCTTCGATGCCCGGGGCTGGTCCATCATCCGCCAGAGCATGGTGATCGCCTGGGCCCGGTTGACGACCTCGAACGGCTTGAAGAGGCCGGTGTCGCCGACCCCGGTGGTGATCTGCTCCTGGTGGGCCCACAGGACGGCGCTGTAGTAGTACCGCCCCGGGGGCACGTCCGGGAACGGACCGAACGACTTCTCGAGGCAGGGCCGGTGGTGGTAGCGGGTGTTGTTGTCGGTCAGCGCCGCTGACGAGCAGGCCGGGTCGATCTGCCAGGGCGGCGTGCAGGTGACGATGCGGCAGATGATCGGCCCGAGGCACGGGGTGCCGGCGTTGCACTGCCCGTAGCGGAACCGGGTGCAGCCGGACTTGCGGTTGGCGCAGCTGCCGTTGGCGCATCCGCAGCTGGTGCCGGCGCAGGCCCCGGAGCACACGCCGCCGGTGCACCCGCACGAGCCGCACTGGTTGTGGCAGTCGAGGTAGTAGCGGGGCCGGGCCACGCCGCCGGAGGCGCAGTAGCTGGAGGAGTCCACCTTCCACCAGCCGCCGGTCACGGCGCCGGGCGGGCACCAGTTGACCCCGGTGATCGTGCAGCAGAACTCCGTGTAGCCGTCGCAGCACAGCGACGAGCAGTCGCAGGAGCTGCCGTTGCAGCTGCACACCGCGGCGTAGGCGCTGAGCGGCTTGAGGGCGTAGTCCTTGGGGGCGACGACGAGCGCGGTGCCCGCGACGGCGGCTCGCTTCAGCAGGCTCCGGCGTCCCACGTCGCCGCTGCGGCGCTCGAGGCTGGAGGCGAGTCGGTCGATCAGTCGTGTCATGGCGATGAAGTGGTCCGGCCCACCTGACCCCCCACCGTAGTCACACAGACCGGTCGCCCCCGGCGCGGCCACCCCGCGAGCCGAGACGAGCACACCGCCCGAGCCGCGGCGAGCGCCAGGGAAGCAAGAGCGGGGGCGTCCTGGGGGAGCACGACCTGGGGGAGCACGAGGGGGGTGCGTCCCCGCACCCCCCTCGTCACGCGAAGGATCCGGCTCCGCCGGTCCTGAGCGACAGGCGCGTCAGCGCGACGGCCGAGCCGTCGCGCCAGCGACCTCGATCCCGAAGCGCTGCGTCGGGATCGACTAGATGCCGATGCGCTGGGCGAGCAGCTCCCGGTGGTAGGTGGGGTCGCCGAAGAGCAGCTCGGAGCTCTTGGCCCGCTTGAAGTACAGGTGGGCCGGGTGCTCCCAGGTGAAGCCGATGCCGCCGTGGATCTGGATGTTCTCGGCGGCGGCGTGGAAGTACGCCTCGGAGCAGTAGGCCTTGGCCAGGCTGGCGACCGAGGGCAGCTCGTCGTTCAGCTCGGCGGCGCACCAGGCGGCGTAGTAGGCGGCCGACTTGGCCGACTCGACCTCGAGCAGCATGTCGGCGCACTTGTGCTTGATGGCCTGGAAGGAGCCGATCGGCCGGCCGAACTGGACGCGGTCCTTGGCGTACTGGACGGCCTCCTCGAGCACCTTCTGGGCGCCGCCCACCTGCTCCGCGGCGAGGGCGACGGCGGCGAGGTCGAGGACCCGCTCGAGGACGGCCCAGCCGCCCCCGTCGGTGCCGATGAGCGTGCCGGCGGCGCCGTCGAGCTCGATCTTGGCCTGCTTGCGGGTCTGGTCCATCGTGGCCAGGTTCGTGCGGGTGACGCCCTCGCCGGCGGGGTCGACGGCGAAGAGCGACGTGCCGGCAGCGGTCTTGGCGGCGACGATCAGGAGGTTGGCCTGGGCGCCGTCGAGCACGAACATCTTCGTGCCGCTGATCTTCCAGGTGTCGCCGTCCTGGGTGGCGGTGGCCTCGATGCCGCTCTCGTCCCACTTGCCGTTGGGCTCGGTGAAGGCCAGCGTGGCGATCGTCTCGCCGGAGGCGATGCCGGGGAGGTGGGCCTGCTTGGCGGCCTCGTCACCGGAGTGGATCAGCGCGTTGGCGGCGAGGACGCACGACGAGAAGTAGGGGGCGCACAGCAGGGCCCGGCCCATCTCCTCGAGGACGACCGTGAGCTCCACGAAGGTGAAGCCCTGGCCGCCGTACTCCTCCGGGATGATCAGGCTCTGGAGCCCGAGCTCGTTGGCCATCTGGCTCCACACAGCCGGGTCGTAGCCCTCCTCGGTCGCCATGAGGCGGCGCACCTCGGACTCGGGCGACTTGTTCTCGAGAAACTGACGGGTGATGCGGCGGAGCTCTTCCTGCTCCTCGGAGAAGGCGAAGTTCATGGATCCCCTCGGGTTCGGTCCGTCGGCCGGGATGGCCGGCCTCGTGTTCTAGGGGATGCGGTCCCGGCGCGCCAGCCGCCTCGCGTACACAGGTGTACGCTCGCCATCGTGGAGCAGATCGGCGCCCGCGAGCTGCGGGCCAACCTGGCCGCCGTCCTGCGCCGAGCCGGCGCGGGCGAGCGCATCGTCGTCACCGTGGACGGGCGCCCGGTCGCCCAGCTCGGGCCCCTCGAGCCGGCCGGCGGGGCGACCCTCGCCGACCTCGCCGCCTCGGGCCTCGTCGAGCCGCCCCACCGGCCCGACCAGCCGCCGCCGCCCGAGGCGCTCGACGCGCCCGTCGACGTCCGCCTCGACCGGGTGCTCGACGAGGTCCGGGGCGGGTGAGCCTCTACGTCGACACCTCGGCGCTCGTGCGCCGCTACCTCCACGACCGGCACCGACCGCTCGTGCTCGACGCGATGGCCGGCGACGACCCCTGGTGCACCTCGGCCCTCACCCGCACCGAGGCCCAGCTGGTCCTGCACCGGGCGGCGATCTCGGCGCGCCAGCAGCGCGCCCTGTGGAGCGCGCTGCGGGACGAGTGGGAGGCGATGTGGGTGGTGCCGATCGACGACCGGTGCACGGCCCGGGCCGTCGAGCTCGGCGCCGCCTTCGGCCTGCGCACGGTGGACGCCATCCACCTCGCCGCCGCGGACCGGCTCCCCCGGCCGGTCCGCTACCTCACCTTCGAGCGCCGGCAGATCCCGGCCGCCGACGCCCTCGGCTTCGAGGTGGTGAGCCCGCTGGCCGCGCCGTGACGGCGACGCCTAGGCCAGGCGGTAGAGCCGGCAGAACCCGGCGTCGACGTCGACCACCTCGCAGGTGGCGAAGCCCGCCTCCGTCGCCAGGCGGGCGACGGTGTCGGGCCGGATCACCGTGCCGATCGCCTCGGAGGGCTGCTCGGCTCGCGACGCCGGGAGGCAGTGGGTGACGCTCCAGCCGTACATCATCCGCTCCAGGTCGTCGCCGGGGGCCGTGAACTCGTGGGCCACGCACTCGTCGGCCACGACGACGATGCCGCCGGGGGCGAGGGCCTCGCGGGCGGCTCGCAGCACCGCCGCGGGCTGGGCCATGTCGTGGAGGGCTTCGAGGACGAGGACGACGTCCGCCGGCCCGTACGGGGTGAAGTCGGGGGCGAGGCCGTCGGGGACGAGCTCGAAGGCCACGTCGACGCCGGCCTGGGCGGCATTGGCGCGCGCCTCGGCCACCGAGGCCTCGTCGGTGTCGAGGCCCACGACCCGGGCCGCGGGCCAGGCGGCCTGCACGGCGATCGCCGACCAGCCGTGACCCGTGCCGACGTCGAGGACGGTGCCGCCGTCGAGGCGGCGG
>Ga0182741_1000547_pt1 | contig 55797 bp, 49 predicted proteins | sample eDN5th37CBELigOP_FD_128874 | JGI IMG/M metagenome (GOLD analysis project Ga0182741, IMG submission 128874) | Enriched Organic Plus compost microbial communities from Emeryville, California, USA - eDNA 5th pass 37_C BE-Lig OP (version 2) (version 2) ... | reverse complement strand
TTTCATCGAGATGAACACCCGCATCCAGGTCGAGCACCCGGTGACGGAAATGGTCACCGGGCTGGACATCCTGGCCATGCAGATCGACGTGGCGCGCGGCAAGCCGCTGCCGATCACCCAGGACCAGGTGCGCAGCCTGGGCCATGCCATCGAATGCCGGATCAATGCCGAGGATCCGCAGAGCTTCGCCCCCAGCCCCGGCCGGATCACGGCGATGCACGTGCCGGGCGGGCCGGGCATCCGCATGGATACCCATGTCGGCGCCGGTTCGGAGATCCCGGCGAGCTACGATTCGATGATCGGCAAGATCATCGCCCATGGCGCCGACCGCGACGAGGCGCTGGCCCGCGCCCGCACCGCGCTGGCCGAGGCGCGGGTGGAAGGCGTCTCGACCAATATCCCCCTGCACCGGCAGATGCTGGCAGAGCCCGGCTTCTCGGCCGGGGGGGTCAGCATCCACCATCTCGAACACTGGCTCGAAACCCGGAAATCCCGCCATGCCTGACGCGAAGCTTTCCATGATCGGCAGCCGGGCGGTGCTGTTCCAGCCCTCCTGCCCCTTCGACCTCGCCAACCAGCAGCGTATCTGGGCCGTCGCCGACGAGGCCGCCACCTGGAAGGGCGTGCGCGAAGCCGTGCCCGGCATGACCAATGTCACCCTGCTTCTGGACCATGTCCCGATCGAACTCGACCGGATCGAGAAGGACCTGACCGCGCTGTGGGAAAGCGGCATCCGCAAGCAGGTCGAGGGCCGGCTTCTGGCCATCGACATGGCCTATGACGGCCCGCATCTGGCCGAGGTCGCCGAGATGACCGGCCTGCCGGTGGACAAGGTGGTGCGCCTGCATGCCGCGCCGGAATACACGGTCTATGCGGTCGGCAGCCATGCCGGCTATTGCTATCTGGGCGGCCTGGATCCCCGGCTGGAAACACCGCGCCGCAAGGTGCCGCTGCCCCGGCTGCCGGGCGGGTCGCTGTCGCTGGCGGGGCTGCAGACCGGGGTCTCGGCCTCGGCCGGCCCCAGCGGCTGGAACACCATCGGCAGCACCGGCCTGTCCTTCTTCGACCCCGAATGCAGCCCCGCCGCGCTGCTGCGGCCCGGCGACCGGATCCGCTTCAACCCCGTCGAGGTCAAGGCATGATCGAGGCTCTTTTCATTCCGCCGGGCGCGACGGTGCAGGATCTGGGACGCGACGGCTACTGGTCGCAAGGGCTTGGTCGCGCCGGGGTCATGGACGCCCTGTCGCATGGCATCGCCAACATGATGCTGGGCAATGACGAGGATGCCGCGACGCTGGAAATCCCGCTGACCCCGGCACGGTTCCGGTTCCGGCAGGCCGGCGCATTCGCGCTGGCGGGCGCGGCCTGCGGCGCGACGCTGGCCGGCCGGCCGCTGCCGCGGGTCTGGGCGGGCATGGCGGACGAGGGCGAGGTGCTGGAGCTTGGCCCGATGGCCTCGGGCGCCCGCACCTATCTGGCCCTGCCCGGCGGGATCGACGTGCCGGCGGTGCTGGGCTCGCGCAGCACGCAGCTGCGCGAGGGTTTCGGCGGGCTGGAAGGCCGCGTCCTTGCCGCCGGCGACCTGCTGCACGCCGCGGCGGATACCGCGCCGCTGCCGCTTGCGGGGTTCAGCCTGACCATGCCCGCGCTGCGTGCCCCCGGGGTCGCAGAGATCGAATTGCGCGCCCTGCCCTCGGCCGAGCACGGGAGTTTCGCCCCGGCCTCGCGCGAAGCGTTCTGGACCACGCCCTATGCGGTCAGCCAGCAAAGCAACCGCCAGGGCTATCGGCTGGAGGGCGAGCCGCTGGCCTATGCCGCGTCGGGCGAATTGCGCTCGCACGGGATCGCGCCGGGGATCGTGCAGGTGCCGGGTGGCGGGCAGCCGATCATCCAGCTGGCCGATTCCGCGACCATGGGCGGCTATCCCAAGATCGCGGCGGTCATCGAACCCGACCTGTGGCGCATCGCGCAGGCGCGGCCCGGCGACCGCCTGCGTTTTCGCCGGGTGACGCCGGCCGAGGCGGCCGAGGCCGCAAGGGTGCAGCAGCAAAGCCTGGCCGGAATCCGCGCCGAGCTGGAAGCATTCCGCGTCCGGCAGGGGGGATGGCAGTGATGTTCGACAAGCAAGACCTTACCCGGCTTCTGGACGCGATGCGCGCGCATGGCGTCGGCGCGCTGGAGATCGAGGGCGGGGACATGTTCCTGCGCCTGGTCCTGCCGGCCGGACCCGCACCGTCCGCCATAACCCCGGCGCAGCCCGCGACGGCGACCGCAGCCGCGCGCAGCCCCGATATCGGCCGCTTCCTGCCGCGCGGCAGCGACGACGGCCTGCCCGCCCTTGCGCCCGGCCACGCCGTCCGCACCGGCGAGCTTCTGGGCTATGTCGCGCAAGGCGCCGTCCGCGCCCCCGTCATCGCCCCGGCGGATGGCACCATCGCGTCGCAGATCCCGGAACCCGGCACCCTGTTCGGCCACGGTGACACCGTCCTGACATTGGAGACCAAGCCATGATCATCGACATCAACTCGGACATGGGAGAGGGCTTCGGCCCCTATCGCATCGCCGATGACGAGGCGCTGATGGCGCAGATCAGCTCGGCCAACGTGGCCTGCGGCTACCATGCCGGCGATCCGGTCATCATGGACCGCACGATCCGGCTGGCCAGGGAGCATGGCGTCGATCTGGGCGCGCATGTCAGCTTTCCCGACCGCATGGGCTTCGGGCGGCGGCGGATGGACATGGACCTGCCGGAACTGGAATGCCATGTGCTTTACCAGCTGGGCGCGCTGGCCGGGCTGGCGGGCCGCGCCGGGCATCGCATCACCCACATGAATCCGCATGGCGCGCTTGGCAATCTCGCCAGCTCCGATCCCGCCATCGCGGCGGCAGTGGCGCGCGCGGCCATGGCCTTCGACCCCGAGATCGCCTTCCTGGTCCTGCCGGGCAGCGCCCTGGAAAAGGCCGCGCTGGAGATGGGCGGCAACGTGGTCCGCCTGTTCCTGGCCGACCGCGGCTATCTGGCCAGCGGCCAGCTTGCCCCCCGCAGCCAGCCGGGGGCGGTCATCCATGATGCCGAGCTGGTCGTGGCCCGCGTCATGCGGGTCATCCGCGACCGGCAGGTCGACACGGTGGAGGGCCAGGTCATCCCGATGCCGGTGCAGTCCGTCCTGGTCCATTCCGACACGGCGGGCGCGGTCGAACTGACGCGGCGGCTGCGCGAAGGCATCACGGCGGGCGGCGCGACCATCGCGCCGCTGACCCGCCACATCTGACCCCCCGGCCCATTCACGAGAAGAAAGACAGAACCATGGCATTTTCGGATTACAAGACGGCATTGGTGACGGGCGCCTCGGGCGGAATGGGCTGGGCCATCGCCGAGCGGCTGCGCGCCAAGGGGCTGACCGTCCACGCCCTGGCCCGCAACGCCGACAAGCTGCAGGAACTGGCGGACCGATGCGGCGTCATCCCGCATGCGGTGGACGTTTCCGACACCGAGGCCGTGACCGCGCTGGTGAAGGATCTGGAAATCGACGTGCTGGTGAACAATGCCGGCGTGTCGCGGCCCGGCAGCATCCTTACCTCCAGCGCCTTCGACATCGACGAGCAGATCGACGTCAACCTGCGCGCCGCCCTGCACCTGGCCCGGTTGCTGCTGCCGGGCATGATGGCGCGCGACCGCGGCCATATCGTCAACATCACCTCGATGGCCGGGCATTACGAGTTCGGCGGCCATATCGCCTATCACGCCACCAAGGCGGCGATGCATACCGTCTCGCGCCAGTTGCGGGTCGATGCCTTCGGCCGCCGCGTCCGGGTGACCGAGATCAGCCCCGGCCGGGTCGAGACCGACATCTTCGCCAAGGTCGAGAAGATCGACCCCGCCGAGGCGAAACGCAAATATTACGAAGGCTTCGAGATGCCGCAGGTCTCGGACATCGCCGATGCCGTGGAATATGCGGTCGGGACGCCGCAATATGTCAACATCAACCTGATCGAGCTGCTGCCGACGCTGCAGGTCCCCGGCGGCCTGCGCACCGCAAAGCGCGTGGGCGACGACGTGATCCTGACCGGCAACAAGTAACGCGCCGCCCCGCCGGCATCCGAACAATCCGCACCGATGGAGATTGCCTTGAGCAACATCAAACTGGCCTCGCGCGTCACCAGCATCCGCGTCTCGCCCAGCACCGCCGCCGCGCAGAAGGTCCGCGACCTGCAGGCCGAGGGACGCAGGATCCTCAACCTCACCGTGGGCGAGCCCGATTTCGACACGCCCGACCACATCAAGGCCGCCGCCATCCGGGCGATGGAAGGGGGCGAGACGAAATACACCCCGGTCAACGGCACGGTCGCGCTGCGCAAGGCCATCCAGCGCGACTTCGCGACGCGGCTGGGCATCGACTGCGAATTGAACGAGATCTGCGTCGGCGGCGGCGCCAAGCAGGTGCTGTTCGTGGCGCTGATGGCCACCGTCGAGCCCGGGGACGAGGTCATCGTCCCGGCGCCCTATTGGGTGTCCTATCCCGACATGGTCATCGCCAATGGCGGCACCCCGGTCGTCGTTCCCTGCGGCGAGGAGGTCGGCTTCAAGCTGACCCCCGAGGTGCTGGAGGCCGCGATCACCGCCAACACCCGCTGGGTGATCCTGAACTCGCCCTCGAACCCCACCGGCGCCGCCTATGGCGCCGACGAGCTGCGGGCGCTGGGACAGGTGCTGCTGCGCCATCCGCATGTGATGGTGCTTTGCGACGAGATCTACGACCGAATCTGGTTCGCCGATTTCGAGCCCTGCAGCATCCTGACCGTCCTGCCCGAGCTGAAGCCGCAGGCCCTGGTCGTCAACGGCGTCTCCAAGTCCTACGCGATGACCGGCTGGCGGATCGGCTATGGCGTCGGGCCGCTGGCGCTGATCGATGCGATCAACAAGCTGCAATCGCAGATGTCGTCCTGCCCCTCCTCGATCAGCCAGGCAGCCGCCGCTGCGGCCCTGACCTCGGACCAGCATTCGGTCGACGAGGCCGTGGCGGTCTATCGCCAGCGGCGCGACCGCGCCCATGCGCTGATCAATGCCATCCCCGGCCTTGCCTGCCGCCTGCCGGACGGCGCCTTCTACCTCTATCCCAGCTGCGCCGGCCTGATCGGCAAGAAGACGCCGGACGGCAGGACGATCAGGAACGACCTGGACTTCAGCCTGTATCTTCTGGAGGCGGCAGGCGTCGCCTCGGTCCATGGCGGGGCATACGGGCTCGAACCCTATTTCCGCATCTCGACCGCGACCTCGATGGAGGTCATCGAACAGGCCTGCGCCGCCATCGCCCAGGCCTGCGCGGCCTTGGACTGAGGACAGGGATCACCGGCCGGCATTCCGGCGGCGATTGCTCGCTGAAGCGGTCGAGGAACGCGTCCCCGGCCCGCGCGATTGCACGGGCCGATCCGACCACCTTCCCCGGTGCTTGGGGCGATTGCCGCATCGCCGATACGGCTGCGCGGCTTGCCGGCAGCGGCATTCCGGATGGCGATGCCGCGGCTTCGGCTTGAAGGGATCACAGTTGCGGCATGGTTTCGAGCCCCGGGCGAGCAGCAGGCGCAGCCGCCCACCCGCTTGCGGCCTGCAGATCGATACCGCTTGTGCAGCCCGCGATTCTTGCGGGCTGCGCGGCGTCGTGATGTCCTGGGCTTTTTCCGATCAGCCGGGCGCGTAGCCGAAACTCGCCGGCGGTTCGGCCGCGGTCTCGACCCAGACGCTTTTCGTCTGGGTATAGGCCAGCAGCGCCTCCTGCCCCGAAGAGCGGCCGTAACCCGAGCGGCCGAAGCCGCCGAAGGGCGAGCAGACATTGATCGTCTTGTAGCCGTTCACCCAGAAGGTGCCGGCGCGGACCGCCGCCGCCATGCGATGCGCCCGGCCGACATCGGCGGTCCAGACCGCCCCGGCAAGGCCATAGGGATTGTCATTGGCCAGCGCGACGGCCTCCTCTTCGCTGTCGAAGGTCAGGACCGATACGACGGGGCCGAAGATTTCCTCGCGTGCGACGCTCATCTGCGGGGTTACGTCATCCAGGATCGTCGGCGCGAAGTAGAAACCGCCGGTCGCCTCGAACGACGCCGGCCGTCCGCCGCCGGCAGCAATGCGCGCCCCCTCGGTCACGCCGGCGCCGACCATCTCGGAGATCTTTTGCCACTGCCGCCGGTTGTTGATCGGGCCGACATGGGTCGCCTCGTCGAAGGGATGGCCCAGCGCGATGCGCCCGGCCGCCTCGGCATAGGCGGCGACGAAACGCTCCTTGATGCTGCGATGCACCAGCAGGCGCGAGCCGGCAACGCAGCTCTGCCCCGCCCCGGCAAAGATCGCCGCCTGCGCGCCGATGATCGCGCGCGGCAGGTCGGCGTCGGGAAAGACGATATTGGCCGACTTGCCGCCAAGCTCCAGCACGCAGGGCACGGTGTTCCTTGCCGCCGCCGCGGCGATGGCCGCGCCCGCCTGCGCCGAGCCGACAAAGACCACCAGCCCCGTCCGGGGATGGGTGACGCCGGCCTGCCCGGCCGTCGGCCCGGCCCCGGCGATGACATTGACCAGCCCGCGCGGCGCGCCGCCCAACTCGCACATCCGGCCCAGGATCAGCGTGGACAGCGGCGTCAGTTCCGAGGGCTTGATCACCACGCCGTTGCCGGCGCAGATGGCGGGCGCGATCTGCCAGCCGCCGGTGAACAGCGGCGCGTTCCAGGGGGTGATCTGCATGACCACGCCGATCGGCTCGTGGCGGGTATAGTTCAGATGGCTCGACGGCACCGGGATCACGTCGCCGTAAAGCTTGTCGCACCAGCCGGCGTAATATTCGAACATCTCGGCCACGCGCAGCGCCTCGCCGCGGATGTCGCGGATCGGGCGTCCGGCCGAACGGCTTTCGATCTCGGCGATCAGGGGGGCATGGGCGCGGATCTGGCCGGCGATGGCCCACATGATCCGGCCACGCGCGGCGGCGGGCATCGCCATCCATTCGCGCTGCGCGCGCGCCGCTGCGTCCATGGCGGCGTCGATCTCGGCCGCGCCGGCATCGGCATAGCGGGCGAAGACCTGGCCCGAGGCCGGGTCGGTCAGCTCCAACTGCGCCCCCGAGCCGGGCAGGATCTCGCCGCCGATCAGGCTGCCGATGTCGGCGCCCGGAAAGATCTCGCGATAGAGCGTCAGGATCCGGTCGGCCTGTTCGGCGGCGTCGATTGTCGTCACGTTCATGTCGTTACCTCATTTCGCCCGGAAATCGCCCATGCGGGTAAAGTCGTCGTCGCCGGCATAGGGCGCATCGGCCCAAAGCTGCGCGGCCTTCTCGGTCAGCGGCAGCCGGGCGCCGCATTCCTCGGCCAGCTGCCGCGCCAGCCGCACGTCCTTTTGCATCAGCGCCATGGTAAAGCCGCTGTTGAAGGCGCCGTTCATCACCCAGGCCGGGAAATGCACCTCGCTGAGCATGGTCCGCCCGGAAGCGGCGTTCAGCACCTCCAGCACCGATTGCGCGGGAATGCCCGCCGCCTCGGCCAGGCGCAGCCCCTCGGCCGTGGTCAGCATATGGGCGGCGCAAAGCAGGTTGTTGACCAGCTTGGCCACATTGCCCGCACCGCTGTCGCCGACATGGATCGCCCTGGCCGACAGCGCCTCGATGACGGGCCGGGCATCGGCCAGGTCTGCGGCGGAACCGCCGATCATCATGGTCAGCGCGCCCTTGGCCGCGCCGGCCGGCCCGCCCGAGACGGGCGCGTCCAGGAAACCGTGCCCCATCGCCGCCAGCCGGGCCGCCAGCGCCCGCGTCACCGCGGGTTCCGAGGTCGAGGTGTCGATGACGACGACCCGAGAACGTCCCTCGAGAACCCCCGAGACCTGGTCGATGACGCCCGCGACATCGCGCGCCGTCGGCAGCGAGAAGACCACGCGATCGGCGGCAAAGACCTGGGCCAGATCGCCCGCCGGCTCGACGCCTTCGGCGCGCGCCTGCGCCAGCCGTTCAGGTGACAGGTCGAATCCCAGGGTGCGGAAGCCGGCCCTGACAGCAGAGGCTGCCATGCCAAGGCCCATCGCGCCCAGGCCCACGATGCCGACGGTGGATGTTTCTGTCATGTGATCCTCTTCTGTTGATGCATGACAGTTTCCGCAACCGGGGCATCGGCGCTAGCGGTCGGATCACGAACGAGGTGTTGCCCCCAGCGGAACATCGGCAAAGCTGGCCATGCTGCGTTCCAGATGTCCGGCCAGTTGCGCCACGGATGCGGGCAGCCGCCGCCGCGCCCGCACCATCAGATGCGCCGTCGCCCCCAGAAGCGCCAGGTCGGCCAGTTCGCGCACCACCGCCGCGCCCTCGGCCAGGTCCATGGCGACCGAGGCCCGGGGCAGGAAGGCCAGCCCCAGCCCTGTGGTCACGAAGCGGCGCAGCGCGTCGATCGAGGTGGTCATCAGCTGCGGCGCCAGCGCCAGCCCGCTGTCCGAGGCGACCCGTGCCAGCAGGTCGGTGGTGCCATGCCCCCTGGGCAGCAGCGCCAGGGGATAGTCCAGGCAATCGGCCAGCCGGACCTGCGGCAGGCCGGCCAGGGCATGGCCGGGCGGCATCACCACGCAAAGCGGATGGCCGGCCGAAACGATGCTGCGCACCGATCCCGTCACCGGCGGGTTGTAGGCGATGCCGATGTCGCTTTCGCCATTGGCCAGCGCCGCGACGACCGCATCCGTCGAGCCGATCAGCAATTCGTAGCGCACATGCGGGCTGTGCGACATGAATCCGGCCAGGCCATTCCGGATGAAATCCGCCAGGAACCCCTCGCCGCAATGGATGCGGATGTTGCGCTGCTGGATGCCGCGCAGATCGGCAAGCTGTTCCTGAAGGAAGCCCGCCTCCTCGACGACGTGGCGGGCATGTTCCAGCACCAGGTTGCCGGCATCGGTCAGGCGCACGCCTTTCGAGCTGCGCTCGAACAGGGTCACGCCCAGCTGCGCCTCGATATCGGCGATCTGGCGCGACACCACCGAGGGCGCCAGCCCAAGCTGGTCGCTGGCGGCGCGGATCGAGCCATGGCGATGCACGGCCAGATAGATGCGGATGTCGCGGCGGTCGAGGGTCATCATCGCCTCACGATGAGGACCGTCCGCCTCGCGAGTCAAGGCGCGCGAAGCTCGGCCGCCGCCAGGTCCAGCCAGAAGCCGACGGCCAGCGGGATCAGCGCATCGTTGAAATCGAAGCGCGGCGAATGCAGGCCGGGATTGTCGCCGGCCTCGCGGCCCGCGCCCATCCAGAAATAGCAGCCGGGCAGCTCGTTCAGCATGAAGGCGAAATCCTCGGCCGCCATGCTGGGCGGGGCGTCGACGACCGAAAGCCCGCCCGCCGCCGCGACCTTGCGCACCAGGGCAGCGTTTTCCGGGGTATTCAGGGTCGAGGGATAGCGCCGTTCATAGACGATCTCGGCCGTGCAGCCGAACCCTTCGGCGACCGATGCGGCCAGCTTGCGCAGCCGCGCCTCGATCAGGTCGCCGACCGCCGGATCGAACCAGCGGGTCGTGCCGCGGATGACGGCGGTTTCCGGCAGGACGTTCCAGGCATCGCCGCCATGGATCTGCGTCACCGACACGACCGCGCTGTCCAGCGGGCTGACATTGCGCGCCGCGATGGATTGCAGCGCCGACACCAGCTGCGAGGCGGCGAGCAGCGTATCCGCCCCCTCGTGCGGCATGGCGCCATGCGCCCCCTTGCCGGCAAGCCGGATCTCGAAGGTGCCGAAGGCCGCCATCATCTCGCGGTCGCGCGCAACCAGCGTGCCGAGCGGCAGGCCGGGCCAGTTGTGCAGCGCATAGACAGCATCGACCGGGCAGTCGCGAAACAGCCCGTCCTCGACCATGGCCCGCCCGCCGCCCTCGTTCTCCTCGGCGGGCTGGAAGATGAAGCGGAGCGTGCCTTCGAAGGGCATATCGGCCAGCAGGCGGGCGGCGGCCAGCGCCACCGCCGTATGGCCGTCATGGCCGCAGGCATGCGCCCGGCCGGGATTGCCCGAGGCCCATTCGGCGCCGCTGGTCTCGGTGATCGGCAGGGCGTCGATATCGGCGCGAATGCCGATGGCGCGGTTGCCATTGCCTTTGGTCAGGCTGCCGACCACCCCGGTCCGGCCGATGCCGCGCCGGACCTCATAGCCGAAACCGGCAAGCTGCCCGGCGATGAAGCCGGCGGTCTCGTGTTCCTGGAACCCCAGTTCGGGATTGCGGTGCAACCGCCTGCGCCAATCGATCGCATCGGCCACCACCTGTGCCGGCAGGTCGCGCATCAGAAGAACCTCAGCGCCAGGTCGGCGATCACCACCGAGCCCAGATAGGTGCCCAGCATGACGCAGATGGCGACGATGACGATCTTCCAGCCCGAGCGCCTGGCGATGTCGAACTCCTTGGCCGACAGCGCAAGACCGCCATAGGCCAGGGCCGGCGTGGCCAGCGACAGGAAGTTGATCTTGTCGGCCTGTTGCACCACCCAGCCCGAACCGGGAACGCCGGGGATCGTGGCGACGATGGCGATCAGCGACACCCAGGCGACGGCCGGCAGGTAAAACGGCACGAACCGGGCCAGCATCAGCCCGACGACCGAGCAGAGATACAGGAAGCCCATCCCCGGCAGGGCTTCGAGCGCGCCGATGCCGGTCGAGACATAGTTCGAGATCGTGCCGATGACGCAGGCGATCAGCAGCAGGATCGCGGTTTCGCCGATGCGAATCCGGCGCTCGTCCAGTTCCTCATTGCCCAGGGGCAGGTTGTCAGCGGTCTTGCTCATGATCTCATCCCTGGTTGTAAAGCTCGGGCCGGGCCTTGCGGAACAGCCATTCGGTCAGCGGCAGGGCGACGAACATGCCGACATAAAGCCCGGTGGCATAGGTCAGCACGTTCGAGGCACCCGCCAGGCCAAGGATCAGATCCTTCTGCTCGGGAACGACATTGACGAGGGCGCCCGTGCAGGCCGCCAGCATGGATCCCGACCCGACGCCGCAGGACATGGCCAGGGCGCGGACGTCGAAAAGGCCAAGCGCATGGATCAAGGGCGGCATGATGGCGAAGACGAAGGTGCCGATGAGCGTGCCGGTGGCATAGACGCCCATGACGCCCGCGCCTTCGGGACTGTCGAGGCCGTATTTCTCGGCGATCAGGGCCAGGTTCGGCTCTCGGTCGATGGAATAGACCGCGCCAATGGTCTCGCGTCCCATCCGCAGCAGGAAGACGGCGACGGGAAAGGCGATGGCGATGGTGCCGAGGTTGCCGATCTCTTGCAGGATCAGGGCGGGGCCGGCGTCGATGATGGCCTGGATCTGGGGGCCGACCGTCGTGCCGAACTTGGCGACGAAGGGGGTGATCGCGATGGTGATCATGCCGCCGGCGAATTTCTGCACGCCGGGCGTCAGCAACCGCCTCGTCGCGCGGGTGATGTTCGGATTCAGCACGATGCCCATGGCAAAGGCATAAAGCATCGGCAGCAGGATGATGGCAGCGATGCCGATGGGCAGCCTCAGGACGCCGATCGCCTCGGCGATGCAGACGATGATAAGCACCAGGCCGTGCAACGCCCAGGTTCCAGGGCTGAAGGCAGGGGTTTCCCGCATGGGATTTCCTCTCTGTTGTGGCGGTTTTTGTCGGACTATGAAATCTTCGTGAAGGATCGACCAGCCCGCGAACTGGAACATCGCGTTGCCCGGACAGCAACGACATGCAGCGGGCCGCGGCGTTCCGAGCAGATCGAGCGGTCGGAAGCGCCGCCCGTTTCAGCACGCCCCCGCAGGGCGAATGCCGCGGCTGCGACGGCCTTCAACCGGTGCGCCCGGTCGCCGGGAGCGTGGCGAGGCGCCGGCTTCCCGGACCCTGCCGCCTGGCCCGCCCTGGCCCGCTGCCCCAAAGGCATCAGGCCGTGATCGCCGGCGAAATTCGCCGCCGGGACCGGCGGGGCGAGGCCGTTGCCGGCGCGGCCCGCCCGCGGGCGCGGCGGCGCGTAAAGGAAACGCCCGCTCTGGTTATTGACATCCCCGGCCCCGCTTCGCATGCTGCGCATCTCACCAGGGGTGTCCCGACAAGGGGCTGAGATACTGCTGGGCCGCGAGGCAGCGCAGGGACCCTATGAACCTGATCCAGTTCATGCTGGCGTAGGGACGGTGCGGATGCCTTGCCGGTCGCTGCGACCAATGGGGCATCCTTTTCCTTCCCGTCAGTGCTGGGTCTCCAATGCTGCGACGCGAGGAGCCTCGACATGACATCCAAAGAAACCCTGACGGTCACGACCGGACCGCTGCCCGCCTCGACCAAGGTGTTCAAGCCCGGCGTGCTTCATCCCGACATTCGCGTGCCCATGCGCGAGATAGCCTTGCATCCAAGTGCCGCGGAACCGCCGGTGACGGTCTATGATTCCTCGGGGCCCTATACCGATCCCGCCGCCGAGATCGCCATCGAACGCGGCCTGCCGCGCCTGCGGGACGGTTGGATCGCGGCGCGTGGCGATGTCGAGGCCTATCAGGGCCGGCATGTGAAGCCCGAGGATAACGGCTTCGTCGCCGGCGACCGGCTGACGCCGGAATTTCCCGTCCGGCACCGGCCCTTGCGGGCGCGGGACGGGAGCGCCGTCACCCAGCTGGCCTATGCCCGCGCGGGCATCGTCACGCCGGAAATGGAATTCGTCGCCATCCGCGAAAACCTGGGCCGCAAGGCCGCGAAAGAGGCGCTGGCCCGCGACGGGCAGGATTTCGGCGCCGCGATCCCCGATTTCGTCACGCCCGAGTTCGTGCGCGACGAGGTGGCGCGCGGGCGGGCGGTCATCCCGGCCAATATCAACCACCCCGAGGCCGAGCCGATGATCATCGGCCGCAATTTCCTGGTCAAGATCAACGCCAATATCGGCAATTCCGCCGTCACCTCGTCCATGGCCGAAGAGGTGGACAAGATGGTCTGGGCGACGCGCTGGGGCGCGGACACGGTGATGGACCTGTCCACGGGCCGCAACATCCACAACATCCGCGAATGGATCATCCGCAATTCGCCCGTGCCCATCGGCACCGTGCCGATCTATCAGGCGCTGGAAAAGGTCGGCGGCGTGGCCGAAGACCTGACATGGGAAGTCTTTCGCGACACGCTGATCGAGCAGGCCGAACAGGGCGTCGATTATTTCACCATCCATGCCGGGGTGCGGCTGCGCCACATCCCGCTGACGGTGGACCGCGTCACCGGGATCGTGTCGCGCGGCGGCTCGATCATGGCGAAATGGTGCCTGCATCATCACCGCGAAAGCTTCCTCTACGAGCATTTCGAGGAGATCTGCGACATCATGCGCGCCTATGACGTCAGCTTCAGCCTTGGCGACGGGCTGCGGCCCGGCTCCATCGCCGATGCCAACGATGCGGCGCAATTCGCCGAACTGGAAACCCTGGGCGAGCTGACGAAGATCGCCTGGGCCAGAGATTGCCAGGTGATCATCGAGGGCCCAGGCCATGTGCCCATGCACAAGATCAAGGAGAACATGGACAAGCAGCTGGAGATCTGCGGCGAGGCGCCGTTCTACACCCTCGGGCCGCTGACCACCGACATCGCGCCGGGTTACGACCACATCACCAGCGGCATCGGCGCGGCGATGATCGGCTGGTTCGGCACGGCGATGCTGTGCTATGTCACGCCCAAGGAACATCTGGGCCTGCCCGACCGCGATGACGTGAAGACCGGCGTCATCACCTACAAGATCGCCGCCCATGCCGCCGACCTGGCCAAGGGCCATCCGGCGGCGAAGATCCGCGACGACGCCCTGTCGCGCGCCCGGTTCGAGTTCCGGTGGGAGGATCAGTTCCACCTCTCGCTCGACCCCGAGACGGCGCGGGCCTTCCACGACGAGACCATGCCGAAGGAGGCGCATAAGCTCGCGCATTTCTGCTCGATGTGCGGGCCGAAATTCTGCTCGATGCGGATTTCCCACGACATCCGCGCCGAGGCGCAAAAGGAGGGCATGGCCGCCATGGCACAGAAATACCGCGAGGGGGGCGACCTCTACATGCCCGTGCGCGAGGGGGTCTGACCTGCCCTTGGGCAGGATGATGGAGGGGGAGGGCCGCCGGCGGCGGCCCCCGTCGAGGAAACTGGTCGCTTGGACCGCTTCCCGAGCCCGTGGCACCGCACCCCGTCGGGCGGCAGAGATCGCCCGGCGGAAACGCCGCGCCCGGGATCGGATCAGCGGCTATTCCGCTGCAAGCGCCGCCAGGACGGCATCCGCGCTTTTGCTGTTCACGGCAAGACGCACGTCGTAAAGGATCGCCAGCCGCAGCAGCGACTTCACGTCAACGTCATGGGGCAGGGCCGACAGCGGATCGATGAAGAAGATCAGGTTCTTCAGCCGCCCTTCGGAGATCATCGCCCCAAGCTGCGCGTCGCCGCCCAGCGGTCCGCTGAGCAGTCGGCCCACTTCGAGCCCGGTCGCGGCATGGATCCGCGCCCCGGTGGTACCGGTAGCGATCAGCGACAGGGGACGAAGCCGGTCGATCCGGTTCTCGACCCAGGCGATCAGGTCGTCCTTCTTGCCGTCATGCGCGACCAGGGCCAGATCGGCGCGATTATCCATGCAGGCTCTCCACAAACATCTCTGTTAGCGCAATCATATCGACCTGCCGGCCGCAAGTCGAGTTGGCGATGCGGCGGCGCAGATTTTCTCCCGAAACAGCCGACGGGCCCGCAGCATGGGGCGGCAGGCCCGGAACCCCGGCCCGGCACCGGGGTCGAGGATCTGCCTGTTTGATGGGCCGTTCCCGGAAAAACCGGCTGAAAATCCGTCAGACCATGCCGGCCGACGCGACGGCGCGGCATGAGGATTGGTGGCGCGCGGCCGATGCCCTCTAGTGCCCCTGAACCACTGGAAGGATAGAGGGAAGGGATACAGGGATGAACAGGATCATCGGCGCAGCCGCCGCTCTGGCCATTTCGACCGGGCTTGCGGGCATCGCGCAGGCGCAGGAAGGCGAGCCGATCAAGATCGGCGTGCTGCATTCGCTTTCGGGCACGATGGCGATTTCGGAAACCACGCTGAAGGACACCGTCCTGATGATGGTCGAGCGCCAGAACGCCAGGGGCGGGCTGCTGGGCCGCCCGCTGGAGGCCGTGGTGGTCGATCCGGCCTCGGACTGGCCGCTGTTCGCCGAAAAGGCGCGCGAACTGCTGACCGTCAGCGATGTGGACGTGATCTTCGGCGCCTGGACCTCGGTTTCCCGCAAATCCGTGCTGCCGGTGCTGGAGGAACTCAACGGGCTGATGTTCTATCCCGTGCAATACGAGGGCGAGGAAAGCTCGAAGAACGTCATCTATACCGGCGCCGCCCCGAACCAGCAGGCGATCCCGGCGGTCGATTACATGATGGAGGAACTGGGCGTCGAGAAATGGGCGCTCCTGGGCACCGATTACGTCTATCCGCGTACCACGAACAACATCCTTGACGCCTATCTGAAGGACAAGGGCGTCGCCGCGGCAGACATCTTCGTCAACTATACCCCTTTCGGGCATTCGGACTGGTCCAAGATCGTCGCGGACGTGGTGGCGCTTGGTGCGGACGGCAAGAAGGTCGGCGTCGTCTCGACCATCAACGGCGATGCCAATGTCGGCTTCTACAAGGAGCTGGCGGCGGCAGGCGTCTCGGCCGAGGACATTCCGGTCATCGCCTTCTCGGTCGGCGAGGAAGAGCTTTCCGGCCTGGATACCGCGAACCTGGTCGGGCATCTGGCCGCCTGGAACTATTTCCAATCCGCCGACACGCCGGAAAACGCCGCCTTCATCGAGGAATGGCACAAGTTCATCGGCGACGACAAGCGCGTGACCAACGACCCGATGGAGGCGACGATGATCGGCTTCAGCGCCTGGGTCGCGGCGGTCGAAAAGGCCGGCACCACCGATGTCGATCCGGTGCTTGACGCCATCGTCGGCATCGAGGTGCCGAACCTGACCGGCGGCACCGCGACGGTCCTGCCCAACCACCACCTGACCAAGCCGGTGCTGATCGGCGAGATCCGCGCCGACGGCCAGTTCGACATCGTCAGCCAGACCGATCCGGTGCCCGGCGACGCCTGGACCGACTACCTGCCCGAATCCGCCGTGCTGGATGCCGACTGGCCGGGCAAGCAATGCGGCATGTTCAACACGCAGACCAACAGCTGCGTGCAGGTCCAGTCGAACTACTGACCGGCCTTTGGGGGCGGTGCTGCCGCCCTCTTGCGCCTCCAGACGGGAATGCCCATGACCTGCCGCCTGATCGCCCTGCTGCTGAGCCTGTTCCTGGCCTTGCCCGCCGCCGCCAATCCGGCGCTGGAAACGGTCGTCGCCGACAACCTGGACCAGATCCAGCACCCCTCGCGCCGCACGGTCGAGCCGGTGGTGGCCCGGATCGCCGCCACCGGACCCGAGGGGCTGGCGCTGCTATCGGCCTGGGTGGACCGCGCGCTTGGCCTGGCCGACGGGCGGCTGGTGATCGTCACGGGCGACGGTGCCACGGACGCGGTGACGGGGCAGGCCGTCACGGGCGCGAAGCCGAAGATGCTGCGCCCCAATGCCGGGGTGCGCGGCGTGATCGAATCGGCGCTGGTCGCGGGCGAGATTGCCAGCCCCGACCCGGCCCGCCGCGCCGCCGCGCTGGCCAGCATCGCCCGCGACGGCACCGCCGCGCATCTGGCCGCCCTGCGCGCCGCCGCACCCGAGCCGGACCCCGCGCTGGCCGCCCGCCGCGCCCGGATCGAAAAGCTGCTGACCATCCGCTTCGACGCCGACCCCGCCGCGCGGGTGGCAGCCATCCAGGACATGGCGGGCGACGTGAGCCTTGATTTCCGCGCCGCGCTGAACCCTTTGCTGGCGACCTGGCGCGTGGCCGCGGCCGAGGAGCCGCAGGGCGCCAATATCGCCCGCGAATTGCGCCTGGGCTCCGACGATTTCCCGCGCGAGGCCGCCGTCGCCCTGCTGACCGCGCAGGGGCTGATCCAGCCGCGCCTGACCGCCGCCGACCAGCGCAATGCGCTGGCCGCGCATATCGTCGATGGCAAGGTGGGCGGCATTGCCGTCGCCGAGCTGTCCGACCCGAAGGCCCGCGACCGCGCCTATGAGGCGCTGGAGAGGGCGGGAACCGTCCCGCCCGCCGCCACCGAGGCCGAGACCGAGGCGGCGCTGGCAGGCACCCGCTTCTTCGATGTCTATGCCGAACCGGATGCGGCCGTGACCGACGCCGCCCGCGCCGCGCAAAGGGGCGCGGAATGGCGGCTGGCGGCGATGAAGGGAATCGATCTGGGGCTGGATGCGCTGTCTCTTGCCTCGATCTGTTTCCTGGCCGCCATCGGGCTGGCGATCACCTTCGGGGTGATGCGGGTCATCAACATGGCGCATGGCGAATTCATCATGATGGGCGCCTATACCGGCTATGTCGCGCAGACCGTGATCGCGGATCGCACCCTGTCGCTGGTGGCGGCGCTGCCGCTGGCCTTCGCTGTGACCTTTGCCGCCGGGGTGATGCTTTACCGGCTGGTGATCCGGCACCTGGCGCATCGCCCGCTGGAGACGCTGCTGGCGACCTTCGGCGTGTCGATCGCGCTGCAACAGCTTGCCAAGAACGTCTTCGGCACGCAGGCCCGGCCGCTGACCGCGCCCGCATGGCTGGAAGGCGCGATCACGCTGAACGACGTGGTCTCGATCTCGACCATCCGGGTGGCGATCTTCGGGCTGGCACTGCTGTTCCTGGGCCTGTTCCTTATCATCATGAAGCGCACGCGGCTGGGGCTGGAAGTCCGCGCGGTGACGCAAAACCCCGGCATGGCGGCCAGCATGGGGATCAACCCCGACCGCATCGCCATGCTGACCTTTGGCCTCGGCTCGGGAATCGCCGGGATCGCGGGCGTGGCCATCGGCCTGTTTGCCCAGGTCACGTCCGAGCTGGGCCAGCAATATATCGTGCAAAGCTTCATGACGGTGGTGGTGGGCGGCGTCGGCAACATCTGGGGCACGCTGGCGGGCGCCGGGCTGATCGGGGTGCTGTCGAAGGTGATCGAATCCTTCAACCCCTCGAACACGCTGGCGGCGCAGACCTTCATGATCCTGTTCATCGTGATCTTCATCCAGTTCCGGCCGCGCGGCATCATCCCGCAGCGCGGCCGTGCGGCAGAGGCGTGACATGACCCGGCAACCCTTCATCCTGCGCAACCCCTCGGTGCTGGCCGTCCTGGCGCTGCTGGCCGCCTTTACCCTTGCCGTGACGCTGATGAGCGCGGCCTATGGGTCGGGCGTCATCCCCACCTCGACCGTCAAGGTGCTGGGCAAGACGCTGTGCCTGGCGCTGGCCGCCCTGGCGATGGACCTGGTCTGGGGCTACCTGGGCATCCTCAGCCTGGGGCAGATGGCCTTCTTCGCGCTTGGCGGCTACATGATCGGGCAATGGCTGATGTATGCCCGCACCGAGGCCATCGTCGCCGCCTCGCTTTCCGGCAACCCGATCCCGCCCACCGCGCAGGAATTGCGCGAGGCGGTGGCCAACCAGATCTTCGGCGTCGTCGGCTCGGCGGACCTGCCGCTGGTCTGGACCCTGGCCCATTCGCTGACGGCGCAGCTGGTCCTGGTGGTCGCGGTGCCGGGGCTGCTGGCGCTGGTCTTCGGCTGGCTGGCGTTCCGGTCGCGGGTCAACGGCGTCTACCTGTCGATCCTGACGCAGGCGATGACGCTGGCGCTGGCCCTGTGGCTGTTCCAGAACGACAGCGGCTTTCGCGGCAACAACGGGCTGTCGGGATTGCAGAACATCCCCGGCCTCGATGGCGTGTCGCAGGCGCGGCTCTCGGTCTGGTTCCTCTGGGCCTCGGCCGCCGCGCTGGCGTTGTTCTACCTCCTGGCCGCATGGGTGGTCGGCGGCAAGTTCGGCAGCATCATCCGCGCCATCCGCGACGACGAGACCCGCGTGCGCTTCCTGGGCTATCCGGTCGAGGGCTTCAAGCTGGCAGTCTTTACCCTGGCTGCGATGATCACCGCCATCGCCGGCGCGCTCTATTACCCGCAGGCCGGCATCATCAACCCGGCGGAGCTGATGCCCATCGCCTCGATCTACCTGGCGGTCTGGGTGGCGATCGGCGGGCGCGGCCGGCTTTACGGCGCCATGATCGGCGCCATCGTGGTCTCGCTGCTGTCCAGCTGGTTCACCGGCGGCCGCGCGCCCGACCTGAACCTGCCGGGCTATACGGTCAAATGGGTGGACTGGTGGCAGGTGGCGCTTGGCCTTTCCTTCGTGCTGGTGACGCTTTTCGCCCCCAAGGGCATCGCGGGCATCTTCGACCGGCTGGCGGGCGTGCTGCCGCCACGCCGCCATGGTCGCGCCCTTGGCCCCGATCAGGGCGCATTGCAGGAACAGGAGGCCAAGGCATGACCGCGCTTCTTGAAGTGGACGGGATCTCGGTCAGCTTCGACGGGTTCCGGGCGATCAACAACCTGTCTTTCAGCATCGGCGCGGCGGAACTGCGCGCGGTGATCGGCCCCAACGGCGCGGGCAAGACCACCTTCATGGACATCGTGACCGGCAAGACCCGGCCCGATTCCGGCGATGTGAAATTCGGCGAAAGCTCGCGCTCGCTGCTGCGGATGAACGAGGCGCAGATTGCGCGGGCCGGCATCGGCCGCAAGTTCCAGCGGCCCACCGTCTTCGAGGACCAAAGCGTCGCCGCCAACCTGACCATGGCGCTGAAGGCGCACCGCGGCCCCTTTGCGGTGCTGTTCTGGAAGCCCTCGGCCGCGTCGCGCGCGCAGGTGGCGGAACTGGCGGCCGAGGTCGGGCTGGCCGAGCACATCCACCGCAAGGCGGGCGAATTGAGCCACGGCCAGAAGCAATGGCTGGAGATCGGCATGCTGCTGGCCTCGGCCCCGCGCCTGCTGCTGGTGGACGAGCCGGCGGCCGGCATGACCCTGGCCGAGCGCGAGCAGACCACGACGCTCTTGGTGCGGCTGGCCAAGACCCGCGCCGTGGTGGTGGTCGAGCACGACATGGACTTCGTGCGCCGGCTGGATTGCAAGGTGACGGTGCTGCACCAGGGCTCGGTGCTGGCCGAGGGCAGCCTGGACCATGTGACCCGCAATCCCGACGTGATCGAAGTCTATCTGGGGCGCTGAGACATGCTGGAAGCCAGGAACCTGACCCTTCACTATGGCGGCAGCCAGATCCTTCACGGCATCGACATCGACGCCCGGCCCGGTCGCGTGACCTGCGTGATGGGCAATAACGGCGTGGGCAAGACCTCGCTGCTGAGCCTGCTGGCCGGACGGCACCCCCGCTCGGGCGGCACGATCCGCCTTGACGGGCGCGAACTGGGCCGGGTGACGGCGCAGCAGATGGCGCGGCTGGGCGTGGGCTATGTCCCGCAGGGCCGGGCGATCTTTCCGATGCTGACCGTGCGCGAGAACATGGAGACGGGTTTCGCCTGTCTGCCCCGCAACCAGCGCCGCATCCCGGACGAGATCGTCGACAGCTTTCCCGTGCTGGCCGAGATGGCGCATCGGTGCGGCGGCGACCTGTCGGGCGGCCAGCAGCAACAGCTGGCTATCGCCCGCGCGCTGATCACCCGGCCGCGCGTCCTGCTGCTGGACGAGCCGACCGAGGGCATCCAGCCCAACATCATCGCCCAGATCGGCCGGGTGATCGCCGCGCTTCGCGAGCGGGGCGACATGGCCATCGTGCTGGTCGAGCAATATTTCGACTTCGCGTGGGATCTGGGCGACGACTTCCTGGTGCTGGAACGCGGCAGGCCGGTGGCCCAGGGATCGAAGGCCGATCTGCGGCGCGAGGATCTGCATGCGCGGCTGGCAGGCCACGCGGCATGATGGCTCCAACCCCTGCCGGGTCAAGAAATCGGGCACGCGAAGCCGGCCAGCCCGGTGAAGCGTATTTCCCCGGTTCCGGGCCGGTCCTGGCCGGCAAGCGCGGGTGGCGGGCAGGGTTTCGGCCGGGTCCGCTCAGGCCCACCGGCGGCACAGGACCAGTTTCGCCGCAAGCCCCTGCTCGGCCTGGAAGAACTCCAGCCGCCCGCCATGCTGCGCGGCGATGGTCGAGACGATGGCCAGCCCCAGCCCCATGCCCGAGGCCGCGCCGGCATTGCCGCCGCGCTGGAAGGCGCCGGTCAGCCGCGCCAGGTCTTCGCCGGTCAGCACCGATCCGCGATCGGTGACGGTGATCCACGCGTCATCCGCATCGCCATCCACCATCACCGCGGCCTCGCGGCCGTATTTCAGCGCATTGTCGATCAGGTTCGACAGCGCGCGGCGCAGCGAGGTGGGCTGGCCGCGCATCAGGATCGCGTGGGCCTCGACCGGCTGGCGCGCCTGCGCGCGCGAAAACAGCGTGCCCGCGCGGGCGGCCCGGATCGGCGCGGGGATCAGCCGCACCGGCATGCCCACGTCCTGATAATCGGCCACCACCGCCTCGGCCAGCGAGGTCAGCGAAAGCTGCCGGAACGGCTCGGCCCCGATCTCGGCGCGGGTATAGGTCAGCACGCCGTCGATCATCGTCGTCATCTCGTCGATGTCGCGCTCGAGCTTGCTGCGCAGGGCGTCATCCTCGATCAGCGCGCTGCGCAGCCGCAGGCGCGTGGCGGGGGTGCCCAGATCATGGCTGACCCCCGACAGGACCAGCGCGCGGTTTTCCAGCGCGGCGCGGTCCTGCGCGACATAGGCGTTCACCGCCTCGGCGGTCTGACGCAACTCCTCGACGCCACCCACCGGCAGGGCGGCATTGCGCGCCCGGTGATCGCGCAGCGCCGCGGCGAAGCTGGAAAAGGCGCCCGACACCTCGGCCACCCAGCCCAGCAGCAGAAGCAGCGCGCCCCCCAGCACCGACCCCGCCAGCAATCGCCGGTCCGGGGGCGCGGCGTCGCAGCCCCAGATCGCGGCGCCCTGGATATGCAGCCACGGGCCGGTATCGGATTGCACGAACAGCCGGGGCGTGCTGCAAAACCGCGCCAGCGTGCGCGTGACCGAGGCCAGCCCCGCCGCCTGGCTGCCGCCGCCATAGCTGCGCACCTCGGCCACCGGATATTGGATGTCGGGCGATTGCACCCGGATCGACAGCCGCGCGCCGCGCGACAGGTCGGGGCGCCCGCCGCCGGTCAGGGTCAGCAGCGTCTCGTGCCAGCCGGCGGGCAGGGTGGGCGCGGCCCCCTGCTGCACCAGCGTCACGCCTTCGGGCAGGGCGCTGCCGTTTTCCAGCGAATCATGCAGCGCCAGCCCGGCGATATAGGCGCGGTCCAGATGCGTCTTCCATGCCGCCTGGCTGGCCATCCACAGCCAGACCCCACCGCCGCCGGCCGCCATCGCCAGCACCACCCAGAGACTGGCCAGCCAGCGCAGGCTGAGGCGGCTAGGCATCGTCGCGGCTGACCTCGGCCGCCAGCACATAGCCGGTGCCGCGTTCGGTGCGGATCAGCGCCGGGTCGGTCTTGTGGCGCAGCCGGCCCACCAGCATGTCGATGGCCCGGCCCCCGGCGGCCTCGTCATGCTCCAGCGCCGCGGCGATTTCCTCGCGCGTCAGCGGGATCAGCGGATTGGCCAGAAACACGCGCAGCAGCGCGGTCTCGCGCGAGGACAGCGAAACCTGCCACCCGCCCGGCGCCGTCACCTCGTCGCGGCGCGCGTCATAGCGCCAGCCCTGAAAGCGCAGGATCGCGTCGCGGCGGCGATGGCTCAGGCTGGGCGCGCGGCGGGCGCGGCGCAGCACGGCGCGGATGCGGGCCAGCAGCAGGTCCGGGTTGAAGGGCTTGGCGATGTAGTCGTCCGCGCCGACCTCGTAGCCGGCCATGCGCTGATGATCCGCCGACAACGCCGAGACCATGATGATCGGCACATCCTGCGCCGCGCGGATCTCGGCGCAGATCTGCACCCCGTCATCCTTGCCCAGCGACACGTCCAGCAGGATCAGGTCGACCCGGCCCGTCCGCAGCGCCTCCAATGCGCCGGCGCGGCTGTCGGCGCGGCTGACATGGAAGCCCTGCCGTTGCAGATAGGCGGCCAACATCGCCGCCATCTCGGCATCGTCCTCGACCAGAAGCAGGCGGTGCAGGCTCATGTCTTCCTCCCTGCCCTCGGCATATCACTTCGTAACAGTTTGTAACATAAAGGTGCGAAATCCGCCCGGCGCATGGCCGTGTTGCGTTGCGCGAATGGCAGCGGCTTTGGCATGATCCTTTCACGGCGCGGTCCCTGCAAGGTCCGCGCGATCAAGATCTGGGAGGATCCATGACCATGAAACCCCTTCTGGCGGCGTCGACCGCCGTGATGCTGGCCGGGCCGGTTCTGGCCGAGCCGCAGGCCGAAGTGCTGCACTGGTGGACCTCGGGCGGCGAAGCGCGTTCCGTCGCGGTGCTGCAAGAGCAGTTCGCGGCCGAGGGCGGCACCTGGACCGACATGCCCGTGGCGGGCGGGGGCGGCGACGCGGCGATGACCGCGCTGCGCGCCCGCGTGCTGTCGGGCAATGCGCCGACCGCCGTGCAGCTGAAAGGCCCCGCCATCCAGGAATGGTACGAGGAGACCGGGCTGGCCGATATCGGCGCGGTCGCCGAGGAAAACGGCTGGGAGGCCGTCCTGCCCGCGCGCATCGCCGAGCACATGCAATGCGAAGGCCACTGGTGCGCCGCGCCGGTGAACGTCCATCGCGTGAACTGGATCTGGGGCAACAAGCAGATCCTGGACGAACATGGCATCGCCATGCCGACCACGTGGGAGGAGTTCAACGCCGCTGCCGAGGCGCTGAAAGCGGCGGGCGTGACGCCCCTGGCCCATGGCGGGCAGAACTGGCAGGATGCGACGGTGTTCGAGACCGTCGTGCTGGGCCTGGGCGGGCCGGAATTCTACCAGCAGGCGCTGGTCGACCTGGATCCCGAGGCGCTGACCTCGGACACCATGAAGCAGGTCTTCGACCAGATGCGGGTGATCCGCGGCTATGTGGACGACAATTTCTCGGGGCGCGACTGGAACCTTGCGACCGCGATGGTGATGAACGGCGAGGCCGCCTTCCAGATCATGGGCGACTGGGCCAAGGGCGAGTTCCTGGCCGCCGGCAAGCAGCCGGGCGTGGATTTCGTCTGCGCCGAAACGCCCGGCGGCGGCTTCCTGTACAATGTCGACAGCTTCGCCTTCTTCAATGTCGATGGCGATGACCGCCAGCAGGGGCAGGCGCTGCTGGCCCGGCTGATCATGGGTGAGGATTTCCAGAAGACCTTCAACCTCAACAAGGGCTCGATTCCCGCGCGTACCGACGTGCCGCTGGACGAGTTCGACGATTGCGCCCGGCAATCGGCCGAGGCGATGAAGGCGGGCGCCGAAGACGGCTCCTTGCTGCCCTCCTATGCGCATGGCATGGCGCTGCGCGGCGGGCCCGCCGGGGCGATCACCGACGTGGTGACGGCGCATTTCAACAGCGACATGACCTCGGACGAGGCCGTGGAGCAGCTGGCCAACGCCGTCGCGAGCGCGATGTAAGGCCGACGGCCCCGTCCCCGGCAGCAGGTCCGGGGACGGGGTTTCCTTTCTGGGGGAAATCGGGAAATGGAATGGCTTGAACGCAACGTGCCCAAGCTGGTCTTGGCGCCGTCCTTCGTAGCGATTCTGGTGTTCGTCTATGGCTTCATCGCCTGGACCGCCTGGATCAGCCTGACACGCTCGCGCCTGATGCCACGCTATGAATTCGAGGGGATCGGGCAATACGAGCGCCTGTTCGCCGCGCCGCGCTGGGACGTGGCGATGCACAACCTCTTCGTCTTTGGCGGCTTGTTCATCGTGATCTCGATGGTGATCGGGCTGATGCTGGCGATCTTTCTGGACCAGAGGATCCGCGCCGAGGGCGTGTTGCGCACCGTCTACCTCTACCCGATGGCGCTGTCGCTGATCGTGACGGGAACGGCGTGGAAATGGATCCTGAACCCCGGCCTGGGCATTCAGGCCACCGTGCGGGGCTGGGGGTTCGAGAATTTCACCTTCGACTGGCTGATCCGGCCCGAGATGGCGATCTATACCATCGTGCTGGCCGCCGTCTGGCAGGCCTCGGGCTTCGTGATGGCGCTGTTCCTGGCCGGGCTGCGCTCGGTCGATACCGAGATCATCCGCGCCGCGCAGGTCGACGGCATCCCGACGCACCGCATCTATTCCGCGATCATCATCCCGACCATGGCGCCGATCTTCCTGTCGGCCTTCATCGTGCTGGCGCATCTGGCGATCAAGGCCTTCGACCTGGTGATCGCGCTGACCAATGGCGGCCCCGGCTACGCGACCGACCTGCCCGCGACCTATATGTATGCGATGGCCTTCTCGCGCGGCGATCTGGGCCAGGCGGCGGCCAGCGCGATGGTCATGATGATGGTGATCTTCGCCATCGTCGTTCCCTATCTCTACAGCGAATTGAGGCCCCGCCGTGACCAGTAACACCATGCTGCGCTGGGGCCTTTACGCGGTCCTGGTCCTGTTCGCGCTGTTCTACCTGATGCCGCTGTTCGTGATGCTGACCACATCGCTGAAAAGCCTCGAGGAAATCCGCACCGGCAGCCTCTTGTCGCTGCCGCGCGAACTGACCTTCGCCCCCTGGGCCGAGGCCTGGTCCAGCGCCTGCGCGGGCACGCAATGCCAGGGTCTGCGGCCTTTCTTCTGGAACTCGGTGCTGATGGCGGTGCCCGCGGTGGCGATCTCGACCGTCGTCGGTGCGCTGAACGGCTATGTCTTCGCGCAATGGCGCTTCCGGGGCGCGAACCTGTTCTTCGCGGCGATCCTGTTCGGCTGCTTCATCCCGTTTCAGGTCGTGCTGCTGCCGATGGCGCAGATGCTGGGGCTGATGGGCATCGCGGGGACGATTCCGGGGCTGATCTTCGTCCATGTGATCTATGGGATCGGCTTCACCACGCTGTTCTTCCGCAATTACTACGTCACCATCCCGCTGGAACTGGTGCGCGCGGCCAAGGTGGACGGGGCGGGCTTTTTTCGGATCTTCTTCGCGATCTTCCTGCCGCTGTCGCTGCCGATCATCACCGTCTCGGTCATCTGGCAGTTCACGCAGATCTGGAACGACTTCCTGTTCGGCGTCAGCTTCAGCGGGCCGGGCAGCCAGCCGGTCACGGTCGCGCTGAACAACATCGTCAACTCCACAACCGGCGTGAAAGCCTACAACGTGGACATGGCCGCCGCGATCATCGCCGCCGCGCCCACGTTGCTGGTCTATGTGATCGCCGGGAAATACTTCATCCGCGGCCTGACCGCCGGCAGCGTGAAAGGGTAAGCCATGCCGATCCTCGAAATCGACCATCTGCAGAAAGCCTATGGCGAAACGCATATCCTGCACGACATCAATATCAGCATGGAGCCGGGCGATTTCCTGGTCCTGGTCGGCCCCTCGGGCTGCGGCAAGTCGACCCTGCTGAACTGCATCGCCGGGCTGGAGCCGATCACCGGCGGCACCATCCGCATCGGCGGGGGCGACGTGACCGGCGTGTCGCCCAAGGACCGCGACATCGCCATGGTGTTCCAGTCCTACGCGCTTTACCCGACGATGAGCGTGGCCAGGAACATCACCTTCGGGATGCAGGTGCGCGGCGTGGACAAGGCGACGCAGGCCGCCAAGCTGGCCGAGGTCGCCCGGCAATTGCAGATCGAGCCGCTTTTGGCCCGCAAGCCCGGCCAGCTGTCCGGAGGGCAGCGCCAGCGGGTGGCGATGGGCCGGGCGCTGGTGCGCGACCCCAAGCTGTTCCTGTTCGATGAGCCGCTGTCGAATCTGGACGCCAAGCTGCGCGTCTCGATGCGGACCGAGATCAAGAAGCTGCACCAGGATCTGAACGCCAGCATCGTCTATGTCACCCATGACCAGATCGAGGCGATGACGCTGGCCACCAAGATCGTCGTGATGAAAGGCGGCGTGATCCAGCAGATCGGCACCCCGGCGGAAATCTACAACCGCCCGGCCAATATGTTCGTGGCCGATTTCATGGGCAGCCCGGCGATGAACCTGATCCCGGCGCAGGTGCGTTCCGAGGGTGGCCAGACCCGCATCGAGATCGCGCGCGAGGGCGCGGCGCCGCTGGTCATCACCGACCCGGTGGCCCGCGAGCTTCCGTCCCAGATCGTCCTGGGCGTCCGCCCCGAGGATATCCACGAGGCCACCGGCAGCGCCCATCTGCCGAGGCTGGCACAGGGCGCGGGCGGCGACGTGATGATCGAGATCGTCGAGCCTGCGGGCGCGGATACCTTTGCCGTCACCCATCTGGGCGGCAAGCCGGTCACGGCGCGGCTGCGCGCGGAAAGCGCGGTCCGGGCGCGGGCGCTGTTTCCGCTGGCCTTCGACCTTTCGAAAGTGTCCTATTTCTCGCCCGAGAGCGGAGAGCGGTTGAACTAGGCCAAGGACGATCGCGCTGCCCCGGCGCCTTTCTGCCGGCCGGGCCGAGGATGCGTCCCTGCCGACCGTTCTGATCTATGGTCACGGCGAGGTGGTGACCGGCGTGCCGGAAAAATGGCCCGCCGGCCTGCCGCCGTTCCGGATGACCGAGCGCGACGGGTGCTGGCATGGCCGCGGCACCGCCGACACCAAGGGCCGGCACTCGGTGAATTTCACCGCGCGCAAGGTGGTCCTTGCCGTCAACGGCAAGCTGGGCTTCGACCTGAAAGGCCTGATGTTCCTTACCCCAAGATCGTTCATCCGCGCCGACAGGAAGATGCGCCCGGCGACCGCAAGCCGCGCCCCGCCCTGTCGGCGCGAGCCGGCCCTCAACGCTCCGCCGCCCCGTCGTAAAGCCCGGCGAAACGGTCGCGCAGCAGGTTCTTCTGCACCTTGCCCATGGTGTTGCGCGGCAGCTCGTCCACGAACAGCACGCGCTTGGGCTGCTTGAACTTCGCCAGCCGTCCCTCCAGCGGGGCCAGCACATCGGCCTCGGTCAGGGCGGGGCTGCCGGTCGGGACCACCACCGCTGTCACGCCCTCGCCGAAATCGCGATGCGGCAGGCCGATGACGGCGGATTCGACCACGCCGGGCAGCGCGTCGATCTCGGTCTCGATCTCCTTGGGATAGACGTTGTAGCCGCCGGTGATGATCAGATCCTTGCCGCGGCCGACGATGTGCAGATAGCCGCGCTCGTCGAATTTCCCCAGGTCGCCGGTGATGAAGAAGCCGTTGTCGCGCAGTTCGGCGGCGGTCTTTTCCGGCATGCGCCAATAGCCCTTGAACACGTTCGGGCCGCGCACCTCGATCATGCCGATCTCGCCCCGCGGCAGTTCGGCGCCGGTCTCGGGGTCGGTCACGACGATCTCGGTGCCGGGCAGCGGCAGGCCGACGGTGCCGGCGATGCGCTCGCCGTCATAGGGGTTCGAGGCGTTCATGTTCGTCTCGGTCATGCCGTAGCGTTCCAGGATCGCATGGCCGGTGCGGGCCTGCCATTCGCGATGCGTCTCGGCCAGCAGCGGCGCCGAACCCGAGACGAACAGCCGCATGGTCGCGGTGGTTTCGGCGTTCAGCATGTCGTCCTGAAGCAGGCGGACGTAGAAGGTCGGCACGCCCATCAGCACGGTGGCGCGGGCCATCGCCTCGAAGATCCGGTCGACGTCGAATTTCGGCAGGAAGATCATCGAGGCGCCCGAGAACAGCACCACGTTGGTGGCGACGAACAGGCCGTGGGTGTGAAAGATCGGCAGGGCGTGGATCAGCACGTCCTGCGCGGTAAAGCGCCAGGCCTCGCGCAGCACCTGGGCATTCGAGACCAGATTGCCATGGGTCAGCATCGCGCCCTTGGAGCGGCCGGTGGTGCCCGAGGTGTAAAGCAGCGCGGCCAGGTCGCCGCTGTCGCGGGCCACGGTGGCAAAGGTTTCGGGGGCGGCATCGGCGGCGTCGGTCAGGCTGCCCCGCCCCTCGGCATCCAGCGTGACCATGCGGGCGCCGGCGGCCTCGGTGGGCGCGCGCAGCGCCTCTTGCCGGGCGGGGTCGCAGACAAAGACCCGCGGCTCGGCATCGCCCAGGAAATAGCCGATCTCGGCGGGGGTATAGCCGGTGTTCAGCGGCAGGAACACCGCGCCTGCCCGCAGGGTGGCGAGATAGAGGATGATCGCCTGCACCGATTTCTCGACCTGCACCGCCACCCGGTCGCCGGGCTGGACGCCAAAGGCCGCCAGCGCATTGGCCATGCGGCCGCTGCGGGCGATCAGGTCGGCGTAGCGGATGCGCTCGCCGGCCTGCGTCTCGATGGCCACGGCCTCGGGGTCGGTGATGCCGGCGGCGAGAAGGTCGAACAGATTGTCACTCATGCGTTGTCCCCGTGATTCATGGGTTGGAGGCCGGCAGCGCGCGCTTGACGCTGTCCGATGCGGCGATGGCGCTGCGTTCGGCGAAGGCTTCGTGGTTCGCCTCGATCCGGTCGAGATCGTAGAGATAGTTCACCATCAGCCCATGCGACTGCTTCAGCCCGTTGGCCGAGACATCGCCCAAAAAGTTCAGCCGTTCCAGCCGGGCGCCGTTGCCCAGGTGGAAGCGCGCCACCGGATCGACGATGCGGCCCTTGCCGTCGCGGGCGCGCAGGAAATAGGCCGCGGCGGCGGCCAGAAGCGGCGGGCGCAGGCTTTCGGCCTTGGCCGGATCCTTGTGCCAGCCGGGATCGTCCAGCAGGGCGAAGGCCAGGCGCTGGTCGGCGTCGATCAGTTCCGACATCGCGTCCTTGCACTGCCCGGCCAGCCAGGCGGCAAAGCCCGGCACCGGCGACAGCGTGACGAAGCTGCGGATGTTGGGCAGTTCCGCCTTGAGTTCCTCGACCACCTGCTTGATCAGGAAATTGCCGAAGGACACCCCGGCCAGCCCGCGCTGGGTGTTCGAGATGGAATAGAACACCGCGGTGCTGGCGCGCTCCGCTTCGATCGGCTGGCGGTCGAGGTCGAGCAGCCCGGCGACATTGTCCGGGATCTCCTTGGTCAGCGCCACCTCGACGAAGATCAGCGGCTCATCCACCAGCTGCGGGTGAAAGAAGCCGTAGCAGCGCCTATCGGTCGGCTGCAGGCGGTTGCGCAGGTCGTCCCAGTTCTGGATGGCATGCACCGCCTCGTAGCGGATGATCTTTTCCAGGATGCTGGCGGGTGTGTTCCAGTCGATATGACGCAGCACGAGAAACCCCCTGTTGAACCAGGACGCGAAGAGATGCGCGAAATCGCCGTCCACCCGGCGCAGCGCGGGGTTGCCCTTCAGATGGCGCAGCAGCTCCTCGCGCATCCGCACCAGCGCCGCCGTGCCGCCGGGCGCCAGGTTCAGGCGGCGGAACAGCTCCTGCCGGCGCGGCTCGGCGGCGTCGTGCAGCGCCTCGATGGCCCGCCCGTCCTCGGGGTCGCGCTGCACCGCCTCCAGCGCCGCGCGGACCGCCGCCGGATCGGGACCGAAACGGTCGGCAAGGTTTTGCAGGAAGGCCAGCCGCGTCGCCTCATCGGCATCCTCGAAGGCGGCGAGCAGACCCTGGGCGATGGCCACCCCCGAGGCCTCGCCCCGCCGCGACAGCAGCGCCTCGCCCAGCTCGCACAGGTCGGGCGCCTCGGGGGCGGTGCCGGCGCCGCGCCGCCCCAAAAGGCGGCGGCCGCGCTCTGTCAGCACCTCGAACAGCTCGCCCAGAAAGGCCGGGCGTCCGGGGCGCGGGGTCTCGACGGTCTTGATCATTTCGGGCCTCCGAAAAGCGGGTGGCCTGCCGGGATCACCCCGGCAGCACGACGAAGATCAGCCACAGCACGACCGGGGCGACCAGCGTCACCAGCGCGCCATAGCTCAGCAGTCTGCGGAAAAACACCTGGCGGTCCACCCCGCGCGCATTGGCCAGAACCAGGGCGCCGTTGGTCGAGAAGGGGCTGACATCGACGATGGTCGAGGCGACGGCCATGCCGGCGATGAAGCCGATGGCGCCGACGCCGGTATCGCCCTGCAGGAAGGGCACCGCCAGCGGGATCAGCGAGCCCAGCACCGCCGTGGACGAGGCGAAGGCCGAGACCACGGCGCCGATCAGGAACAGCATCAGCGCCGCCAGCAAGGGCGAGGCCATGCCCGCCACGCTGTCGCCGACGAAATCGATGGTGCCCATGTGCTCCAGCACCGCGACATAGGTGGAAACCCCGGTGATCAGCATGATCTCGGGCCAGGCGACCTGGGCCATGGCGCGCCTCTGCATGGTCGGATCCCACAGCGCCAGGGCCAGGCCGATGGTCAGCGAGACGAAGCCGATGTCGAGATTGAAGGCCAGCACCAGCACCGCCAGCAACGCCAGCCCGGCCAGCGTCACGATCTGATAGAGCGTGCCGTCGGGCTGGTCGCCCTCCTCGACCTCGGCGACGAGACGGTTCGATTCCCCGCCTCCCTCCTCGCCGATGCGGCGGCTCAGCGCCTCGGCCTCGCTGTCGCCGAAGATCTGCGGGCCGGTGGCGGGGCGGGCAATCTCGACATGCGGCACCGCGACCGGCTCGATCCGGTCCTGCCGCGCCTGCATCAGCTTGCGCCCGCCCAGCATCATGAACAGCAAAAGCGCCACCGCCGCGTTGACGAAGAAGCTGGCGGCAAAGGTGGTCATGGGCGACAACGGCAGCCCGGCCTTGGCCACCACGCCATTGGTGATGCCGCCATAGATGCTGATCGGCGAAAAGCCCCCGGCCTGGGCGCCATGCACCACCATCAGGCCCATCAGCAGCGGCGAGATCTGGTAGCGGAAGGCAAAGCCCAGCGCGATGGGCGCCACGATGGCGACGGCGCCGGGGCTGACTGCACCCACCGCGGTCAGGACGGCCGAGATGCCGAACATGATCCACGGGATCGCGCCGATGCGGCCCTTGACGGCGCGCACGGCCATGCGCACCAGCCAGTCGATGGTGCCATTGTTCTGCGCCAGCGCGAACAGCCAGGTGATGCCGACCAGCGTCAGGAACAGGCCGCTGGGAAAGCCGGCGATGATTTCCTTGGCGGCCTGCCCGGCCAGCAGGGTGCCGACCAGGAAGGCGCCGACATAGGCCAGCACGCCCATGTTGATTGGCCAGATGGTGGCGACGACGAACATCGCCGCCAGCGCGTAGATCGAAAACAGATGCGGGGTCATGCGCGGCTCCTCTCCATGCAAACCTCCTTGCGCCGGCGAACCGGCGGCCGATTCCCGCGCCCTCCTCCGGCGCGCGAATCCTCACCGGGCTGTTATACGTTTCTTGTTGCTTGTTGTATATATCAAATCCGAAGATGGATAAATGCCGGGAAACTGCTTATCTTTCGGGCAAGGAGCAGAAGGAGGCTTTCCATGGCGACGATCCCCAACACGCTGCGCATCCGCAACGCGCTGGAAAACGCCATCGTGGAAGGCAAGTATCCGCCCGGCGCCCGGCTGGATCCCGAGGCGCTGGAGCGGGAGTTCGAGGTTTCGCGCACCCCGATCCGCGAGGCGCTGCACCAGCTCGAGGCCTCGGGCCTGGTCCGGGTGGTGCCCAAGCGCGGCACTTTCGTCACCGAATGGAGCGCCAGCGAACTGGCCGAACGCTTCGAGGTCATGGCCGAGATCGAGGCGACCTGCGGCCGACTGGCCGCCCGCCGCATCACCGAGGCGGAACTGGCCGATTTCGAGGCCGTTCACGAGATCTGCCGCCGACTGGCCGAGGCCGGCGAGGTCGAGGCCTATTATGCCCGCAATTCGGATTTCCACCATTGCATCTATCGTGCGACCCATAATGCCTTTCTGGCGCAGGAGGCGGCGCGGCTGCATGCCATGCTGCAACCCTATCGCCGCATGCAGCTCAAGGTGCGCAACCGGATGATGCGGTCCTTCGCCGAACATGACGCGGTGGTGGCGCGCATCCGAGCCGGCGACGGCGAGGGCGCGGCCAAGGCGCTGCGCAACCATGTGATCGTGCAGGGCGACCGCTTCCACGACCTGATCGCGGCCTTGCGGCAAGGGCGGGGCTGAACGGGCGGGCACCGGTCATCGGAAAACCCCACCGGCGGATCGCCGCGACGCGACGGGATAATGGGTCATGGACCGCCCGGCGGGCTGGTTGCCCATATCGGGGCGAAGGCGACCGGGCGGCCGCGATCACCGGCCGGACAGTGGACCTTGCGGGCCCGCCACCGTGCGAACGGCCGACCGCTGCCAGCCGCCCTCCCTTTGCCAAGCCGGCCGCCGGGCGGCGTGCTTTCCCATGCGCCGCCCCTGGCGCTGCGATCTTCTCGAACAGGCGCTGGCAGATGCGGTGCGGCAACCCGCGATTGCAGCGATCATGGGGCGTGACCGGCAGTCCCCAGGCTGCCGGAACATCGCGCCGGCGGCGCCCGGTCCGGGGGATATGCGGAATGCCGGAAATCGCTGCCCGGTCATCGACTTGCGACATGCCCGCCGCGGCAAGAACCCGCAGACATGGAGCATTTGTCGCGAACCACCAGCAAGACATGCCGGCTCTCGGCCTAGCCGTCCTGGATCCGCAGCACGCGCGCCGGGCGCACCGACAGCGGCCGCAGCGCAAAGGCGATGCCGGCCAGCATGACGGCCGCCACCCCGCCCAGCACGATCGCCACCGCCGAGACCGGCTCGAACACGTAGCGCGCCTCCATCACGAAGGTGATCACCGCCCAGCCCGCGAGCCCTCCGGCAAGGATCGCCACAAGGCCCGCCGCAGCCCCCATCAGCGCCGAGCGCAGCGCGAAGGAGGCAAGGATGCGTCCCCGCGTCGCGCCCAGCGTGCGCAGGACCGCCGCCTCGAAGACCCGCGCCCGCTCGCCCGCCGCGGCGGCGCCGATCAGCACCATGAACCCGGTCACGAGCGTCGCCCCCGCCGCCCATGCCGCTGCCGAGGCAATGGCGCCGAGCGCGTCGGTCACGCGGTCCACCGCGTCGCGCACCCGGATCGCGGTCACGTTCGGGAAGGCGCGCGCCAGGTCACGCAGGATGCGGCCCTCGGCCTCGGTCCCGGCATAGACCGTGGCGATATGGGTATGGGGCGCGCCGCTGAGCGCGTTCGGGCTCATCGACATGACGAAGCCGAGGCCGCCGGTCGAGAAATCGACCGCGCGGAAGCTGGTGATCCGGGCCTCGATGTCGCGGCCCAGGATGTTCACCGTGATCCGGTCGCCAAGCGCCAGCCCCAGCTCCGCGGCCTCCTCGGCCCCGAACGAGACCTGCGGCGGACCGTCGTAGCCCTGGGGCCACCAGGTGCCGGCTGTGACCGTGGTGCCCTCGGGCGGCGTTTCGGAATAGGTGACGCCGCGATCGCCACGCAGCACCCAGTGGTCGCCCGCGACCTCGGCGGCGGGCCGGCCGTTGATGCGGGTCAGGATGCCGCGCAGCATCGGCGCGCTTTCCACCCGCTCCACGCCGGGATCGGCGTCCAGCCGGGCGTTGAACGCCGCCATCTGGTCGTTCTGGATGTCGAGGAAGAAATAGGCCGGCGCGCGGGCGGGCAGGTCGCGGTCGATGGCGGCGCGCAGGTTGGCCTCGATCTGCCCCACGCTGGCCAGCACCGCAAGCCCCAGGCCCAGCGAGAGAATGACCGAGGTGGTTTCCTGCCCCGGCCCGCCGATGGCCGATAGCGCCAGCCGCAGCGCCGGCCGCCCGCGCAGGGCGGGCCGGCGCGCCAGGAACCGCGCCGCGCGGCGCACCAGCAGGGCCGACAGGACCAGCACGCCCAAGGCCGCCACGATGCCGAACGCCGCCCCCAGCGCCAGCCGCGGCACGCCGGAAAACAGCACCGCACCGCCGATCAGCACCGCGGCAAGCATGGCGGACACCGCCCACCATATTGGCCGGGGCCAGCCTTGCGCCGCACCCGCCGCCTCGCGGTAAAGCGCCGCCGCCCTAATGCGCGCGGTGCGCGCCAGCGGCCAGAGCGTGAAGAGCAGCGCGGTCGCGATGCCGTAGAACGCCGCCTCGGCCAGCGGCGCGGGCCAGGGCGCAAAGACCGCCGGCACCGGCAGCAGGCGCGCGATCATCGGCGCAAGCGCCAGCGGGACGGCCGCGCCAAGGACCAGCCCCGCGCCGACCCCCAGGGCGGTCAGCGCCGCGATCTGGAACAGATAGGTCAGGAACACCACCCTTTGGTCGGCGCCCAGGGTGCGCAGCGTGGCGATGGTGGCCGTCTTGCCCGCCAGATAGGCGCGGATCGCCGCCGAGACGCCGACCCCGCCCACCGCCAGGCCGGCCAGCCCCACGATCACCAGGAAGGCCCCGATCCGGTCCACGAAGCGTTCGATCCCCGGCGCGGCGCGGCGGCTGTCGCGCCAGCGCAGGCCGGTATCGGGAAAGGCGGCCATCGCCTCTTGCCGCAGGGCGGACAGATCGGTGCCCGGCGGCAAGAGCAGGCGGTATTGCGTGTCAAACAGCGTGCCCGGCCCGATCAGCCCCGAATCCGCCAGCGCCGGGCTGGCGACCAGCGTGCGCGGGCCAAGGCCGAAACCGCCCGAGGCGCTGTCGGGCTCGGCCATCAGCACCGCTGCCAGGCGAAAGGATTGCAGGCCCAGCCGGAAGGTGTCGCCGATGCCAAGGCCCAGCCGGTCGACCAGTACCCGGTCCATCACCGCGCCGGGCAAGCCGTCCCTGCCGGCCAGCGCCTGATCGAGCGGCATCGGCGGGTCAAGCTCGACCGTGCCGACCAGCGGATAGGCACCGTCCACGGCCTTCACCTGGGTCAGGCCATGCTCGGCCGCGTCGCCCTCGCCGGCGACGGCCATCGAGCGGAAATCGATCACCTCGGAGATGCGCAGCGCCACGCGGTCCATGAAGGCGCGCTCGGCCTCGGAGGCATGGCGATAGGTGAACTGCATCTGCGCATCGCCGCCCAGCAGAACCCTGCCCTGCTCGGCCAGCCCCGCCTGGATCGAGGCGCGCACGATGCCCACCGCCGCGATGGCCGCGACGCCCAGGATCAGGCAGGCCAGGAAGATGCGAAAGCCGCGCAATCCGCCGCGCAGCTCGCGCCGGGCAAGGCGCAGGGCCGTGCGGGCGCTCATGGCCGGACCGCGCGGGCGGCGGCGGTTTGCGCGGGGCCTCGGCCGCGAGCCGGCATCCGCGCCGGGCGGCAAGGGGATGCGGCCGTCATTCCGCCGCCCTCTGCCCTGCCGCCTCGCCCTCGATCCGGCCGTCGGCCAGATGCACCACCCGGTCGCAGCGCGCCGCGAGTTCGGGCGCATGGGTGACAAGGATCAGCGTCGCGCCGTGCCGGTCGCGCAGCCCGAACAGCAGGTCCATGATCGCCCTGCCGTTCTTGCCGTCCAGGTTGCCGGTCGGCTCGTCGGCCAACAGGATCGCGGGCCGCGTCACCGCGGCGCGGGCCAGGGCCACGCGCTGCTGCTCGCCCCCCGACAACTGCGCGGGATAATGCCCGGCGCGCTTTTCCAGCCCCACGGCAGCCAGTTCGGCGGCCGCGCGTTCGAAAGCGTCCCGCGCGCCCATCAGTTCCAGCGGCACGGCGACGTTTTCCAGCGCCGTCATCGTCGGGATGAGGTGGAAGGACTGGAAGACCACGCCCATATTCCCCCTGCGGAACCGGGCAAGCGCATCTTCGCCCAGGGCCGTCAGATCGCAACCCAGCGCCCGGACGCTGCCCCCCGTGGCCCGTTCGAGCCCGCCCATGAGCATGAGGAGAGAGGACTTGCCCGAACCGGACGGACCCACCAGCCCCAATGTCTCGCCCCGCGCCACGTCCAGGGTGATGCCTCTCAGGATGTCCACCGGCCCGGCGTTTCCCATCAACGTGAGCCGCGCTTCGCGCAGCGAAACCACCGGCTCCGTCATCGCCCGTCCTTCACCTGACCGTCCTGCCTGGGGATATGGGGCCGGGCGGGATTTCCGCAACCGCATGATGGCTACGATGTCCGCGGTTTTCATCGGCCTGGCCATGCTGGCGCTGCCGGCGGCGGCAGGGCCGCTGCGGCTGGTGGCCCTGGGCGACAGCCTGACGCAGGGCTACGGCCTGCCGCCGGACCAGGGCTTCGTGCCGCAGCTGGAGGCCTGGCTGCGGGCCGAGGGGCGCGAGGTGACGGTGCTGAACGCCGGGGTCTCGGGCGACACCACCGCGGGCGGGCGGGCACGGGTCGGCTGGGCGCTGGCCGACGGGGCGGATGCGATGATCCTGGCCCTGGGCGGCAACGACCTTTTGCGCGGCATCCTGCCCGAGGTCAGCCGCGCCAATCTGGACGCCATCCTGGCCGAGGCGGCCGCGCAGGAGGTGCCGGTGCTGCTGGTGGGCATGGAGGCGCCGGGCAATTACGGCCCCGAATACCGCAGGGCCTTCGATGCCATCTACCCGGAGCTTGCACGGGCGCATGATGTGCCGCTGGCGGGCAGCTTCCTTGCGCCGCTGCTGGAAGGCACGGGCGATCCCGCGGGTCTGGGCGCCTATCTGCAACCCGACGGCCTGCATCCGAATGCCGAGGGCGTGGCGCGGATCGTCGAGGGCCTCGGCCCCGAGGTGCTGCGGTTCCTGGATGGTATCGAAGGGAAGGAATGACATCGGCGCAAGGGGTGCAGGGCAGGATCCGCACCGGCTTACCCGCCCGCGGAGGTTCCGGCATTGCCCCGGCGCCCTGCCCATGCGGACCACCAGCGCCGCGCCCAGATCCGCCTCCGAGATCCGGCGATCGCGCAAGGGGCGGCCCGTGGCCGGTCCTCGCCATGCATCCAGGTATCGGGAAAGGCGCCGATCCCGCCCTTTTGCAGCCGATTCATGCGCTCGGCGTTCGGGGCCGCCCCTTGCGGTCGCGTCCAGCCTGACCACACCGCGGCCGCAGCCCGGCATCGGTCCTCGCCGGAGGCGCAAGGGGCGCGGCAGGGCGGCCAGCCCTGCTGCCGCAGGCCGATCCCGGTCGCCCGGTTGCGGTCTGCATGCCTCTGGCGGAGGCGGGAAAACCCGCGGCCTCCTTCAGCCATCCGATCACCCGCAGCCGCGCCGGTCGGGGCCATCCGCAGCCGCCAGCAAATCGGCCAGCGCCCCGCTCAGCCCAAACGCGCGCCCTATCCTCGGGTTCCGGCATCCGGCGCGGCGCGGCCATGGCGCTCAGCCCATCCGGTAGCCGGGGGTGGATTCGGAAAGCGCGCGTTCCTCCTCGTCCATGTCCTCGGGGATATCCTGGAACAGCGGTGTGGAGAGATAGCGCTCGCCGGTATCGGGCAGCATGGCAAGGATCACCGTACCGGGCGCGGCCTTTTCGGCGATGCCCATGGCGGCGGCAAAGGTCGCGCCGCCCGAGATGCCGGTCAGGATCCCCTCGCGCGCGGCCAGCTTTTTCGCCCAGGCGATACCCTCCGCGCCGGGCACCGTGACCAGCTCGTCATAGCCGCCCTTGTCCAGCGCCTCCTGCAACACGAAGGGGATGAAATCCGGGGTCCAACCCTGGATCGGATGCGGCTCGAAGGCCGGATGGCTGACCGCCGGCGCGTCCGCCGCACCCCGCTCCTGCGCGATGCCGCTGGAGACCAGGGCGGCATTGGCCGGCTCGGCCAGCACGATCCTGGTCTCGGGCCGCTCCTTGCGCAGGACGCGGGCAAGGCCGGTCACGGTGCCGCCCGTGCCATAGCCCGTCACCACGCAGTCGAGCCTGCGCCCGGCGAAATCGCCCAGGATCTCGCGCGCCGTGGTCGCCTCGTGGATGTCGGCATTGGCCGCGGTCTCGAACTGGCGGGCCAGGAACCAGCCGTGTTCCCGCGCCAGTTCCACGGCCTTGTTGTACATTCCCGTGCCCTTATCGGCGCGGGGCGTCAGCACCACCTTGGCCCCCAGCAGCCGCATCAGCCGCCGCCGCTCGACCGAAAAGCTGTCGGCCATGGTGACGACCAGCGGATAGCCCTTTTGCGCGCAGACCATGGCCAGCCCGATGCCGGTGTTGCCGCTGGTCGCCTCGACCACCGTCTGCCCCGGCTGCAAGGCGCCCGAGCGTTCCGCCGCCTCGATGATGTTCAGCGCCAGCCGGTCCTTGACCGAGGCGGCGGGGTTGAAGAACTCCGCCTTGACGTAGAGATCCACCCCTTGGGGCGCCAGGTTGTTGACGCGGATCACCGGCGTGTCGCCCACCGTGTCCAGGATGCTGTCATAGAGCCGCCCGCGACCGGCGGTCGTCCTTGTGCCTTGCGTCGTCATGGTCCAATTCCCTTGGTTGCAGATGAAGCGGTGATGGTCCGCCGGCGATCGCGATGCCTGGTCGAACCATGAAGAACTCGTGCAGGATCCCCGCGGTGGGCTGGCGCATGATCGGCATCTTCGGCGACTTCAAGCCGGATGACCAGAAATTCGAGCGGCAGCAGGGCCGAGTTGGCGCATGCCGCGGCCGCGGATCAGCCGCCCTTGCCCGTCTCGTCCAGGATCAGGGCATCGGGCCGCAGGATGCGCAGGTATTTCCGCCCCGATTCGATGATGCCCGCGCGGCTGAGCTTGGCCAGCACGCGGCTGACCGCCTCGCGGTTGGCGCCGATCATGTTCGCCATCTCGGCATGGGTCGGCGGATCGGGCACGCGGCACCCCGGCTCAAGCCCGCCATGCTCCAGCGAGACGCGGAGCAGATAGGCGCGCAGCCGTTCCTCGACATCCAGCGAGGTCAGCTCGTGTACCCGTTCGGTCAGGTCGTGGATCCGCCGGACCAGCCCGCGCAGCACCGCCTGCCGGACGAGCGGCTGCGTATCCACCAGCCCGATCAGCAGCGGGCCGGGCATCTCCAGCAGGACGCAGGCCGTGCGCGCGTAAAGCGACAGCGAACGCGGCGTCCCCGACAGCACCGACAGCTCGCCGAAGGCGCTGCCGGAGGCGATCTCGCTATAGACGATCTCGCGCCCGCTCGGCGTCCATTGCACGGCCAGGACGCTTCCCGACAGGACAAAAAGCACGGAGCTGCCGGGATCGCCCCGTTCAAGGATCAGCTGGCCGCGGGCGACATGGCGGCGGCGCGAGCCGGCCTCGATTCCGGCCAGAACCTCGCCCGGCAGCCCGGCGAACCACGGCAACTCGGCCAAATCCAGAATCTTCTTCATCCTTTCCCCATACCATTCAATCGTTTACCTGCGCGGGGCCGGCTTTGTGCGCCCGCGCACAGAACCGCGGCGACGGCTGTGGCAGGATCCGGGTCAACTCCAGCAACCAAAGGGCGTGTTTCATGTCGAACAGACATTCCGCACCATGTATTGCCAAGGAACCGCTGGCCGCGGCCGCCGGCCTGCTGCGTCAACTGACCATGGCTGCCCTGCATGTGCAGGTGCGCGCCCGTTTTCAGGGCGATCCGCCGCAGATCGTCGCCAACCGGGCCGGGATCATGGCCCATGCGGCTGTCGATGGTCAGGCCAGCCTGCGCGCGATGTCGCATTATTGCCTCGAACAGTTGCTGCCGCGCGTCCAGTCGATGATGATTCAGGTCGAGGAGGCCGCCGAACGGGCCGCCGCGCTGGCCGAAACGTCGGCGGCCGATCTCGTGCCGCAGTTGAACGGCATCGCCGCCAATCTGGAGCAGGCGCGCGGGTCATTGCGCGGCCGCGCCCGTTCGCCGCACAACAGCGCCGGGATGATCCGGCTGAGCGAGCAGCGGCTCTGGGGCGCGCTGGCGGTCGAGCTGCAGCGGCTCGAAGGCGCCGATGGCCCGATGATCTGCGCCTGCGCCCGGATCGAGCCCGCCGCGTTCGAGCTTGCCGCGGCGATCGAGGCGTTCCTGGAACGGGGCGACGGCATCGCGCTGGCGCAACGCCACGACCTGGCGCAAATCCTGGTCCGGCTGGAAAACCAGGCGGCGGCGACCCTGCTGTCGCGTGACGAGATCGCCCGGCAGCTTGGCCCGATGGCCGGCCGCCTGCCGCAGCTGGTCGGGCTGCTGGCCGGGCTGTCCCAGGAATACCGGCCGCTGCGCGAGGCCGCGCCACAGATCGCCATGGCCCTGTCCATTGCGACCCAGACCGCCACCCAGTCCCGCGTGACCCAGCGGCTGGAACAGGCGATGCAGGATCTGTGCCGGCTGCTGGGCGGGCTTGTCACCGACTACCGGGCCCTGGCCCGATCCGCGCAGCGCCCGCGGGGCATCGCGGCCGCGCGGCAACTGATCGCCGCCGAGGCGCCGCTGTGGCACGCGGCGGCAAAGGTGCTTGCCGACCCGCCGGCCCTGGTTCCCGATACCCCGGCCGCTTGTTCCGTGGCCCGGATCGAGGGCCGTGCCGGCCTGCACGGCCAGGCAATGGTCAGGGCCTGACGGGTCCGGCCCAGCTTCCGTGGAAATTTCAGAGCATTTAACCATTTTCTCGTTCTAACGTATCTCTGAAAGAAGGGTCAGGATCATGCCGATCCTGACCCGCATTCCTTCGGATTGTCCAGCCGCCGCGGAACCGCGCGGGGGCGATGGGCGGGGGCCAGCCGGGGGCGGGGCTAATCCTTGCCGTCGCTGCCTGCGCTCATGCCCCGCACGCTCATCCCGTGCACGCTCATGCCGCGTTCCGGGCCACCGCGCGGATCCAACAGCAACTGCTCGAACATGCCCGAGCGCACGTCCAGGCGGATCGAGTAATCGGCCTTGTCATAGGACCAGACCATCAGGTCGTCGGGCTGGGGAAGGCCGCGCGCCCCCTCACCCGTCCCCTCGCCCATCGCCTCGGCCGGGGCGGCCTGCGGCGAGCGCAGCTGCGACATGACCTTCCCTGCATCCAGCCCCGGTCCGTGCACCAGAAACAGCGCCGGGCGCGGCATGACGTGATACAGCCCCTCGAAGGCAAAGCCGTAGATGCGGGCAAAATTCGCATCTTCGGCCTGCAACTGCCGCTCGAGCAGGCCGGGCGTGCCGCCGCGGGCGCGTGGGAACGGCCCATGCCGGGGATCGTCGTGCTTGCCATGCGCCGAGGGCGGGCGGATCTGCAAATCCTCGACCACGCGACCGAAAAGCAGCAGGTTCGAGGGGCTCAGCAAGGTCTCGGGCATCGCAACCTCCGCCGGGAAAGGGAATTTTCCACCGCCGCGCAGGGCTAGGCCTGCGGGCCCGGACCTTCAGACTACGGTGCCGGGCGGCCGCTGTCGATGGGTTTGTCGCTCGCGCCCGCATCGGGCGGCGGCTGCCCGTCTTTCAGCCACAGCGCATGGTCCCGCGCCAGCGCGGCTTGGAAATGCCCCATATCGCGAAAGCCGAGGCTGCGGGCGTAATGCTCCAGATCCTCGGGCAGGTCGCGGCCAAGACGGGTGCGGAAATACCAGGCCACCAGCAGCGGCGGCGGCGGCGGCGGCTCGGAATCCGCGCAGGCAAGGATGCGCTCGCGCAAGGCGGCATAGCCGCCGTCCAGCCGAAGCTGGTCCAGGATCGCCGGCCCCAGCGCCGCGTCGCGGTCCTGCGCCATCGCCTCGAGCGTCGCCAGCCGGGCCATCAGCCGGTCGAATCCCGCACGGTCCAGCCCGTTTTCCGCCGCCCAGCGGTCGATGTCCTGCCCGCGCAGCAAGCCGCGCGGCAGGCGAAACTCCAGCGCGGCCTGGGCGATGCGCTGCGGGTCCGGCCCGCATCGCTCGCGCCCGGCGGTCTCGGCGGCGAGGTGTTGCAGCAGGGCGGCGCGGCGCAGGTCCAGATAGGGCTCGCCCCGCAGGCGCAGCGCATCGAGCAGCAGCGCATCCGCCGCCCCGGTGTCCTGCTCATGCGCCGCAAGCCAGGGCGCATTGGCCCAGGCCTCGGTCCATTCAAAGGCGAAATCCGGCTCCGGGGGCGGTTCGCCGCGCGCGGCATGGGCCTGGATTTCGTGCAGCAGTTCCAGCGCATCCGCACGCTTCTGGTCGATGCGGCCGCCGGGCAGCCATGCCGCAAGGCGGTCGCGCATGGCGGGGGGCACCTGCGCCGCGGCCGCCAGGACGCCGGGCCAGTCGCGCTCTTTGTAGAACTGCGCCTTGGCGGTGGCCAGCAGATGCGCAGCACCCGCATCGTCGACGATGCCCGCCGCCAGCGCGGCGGCGACGGTGGCACGGATATTGACCATCGGCTCGCTCAGCGCGGCATGGCCGGTCTCTGCCGGTCCATGCAGCAGCGCCACCTCGTCGTCATCCGTCAGCCGGCCGTCGCGGAAATCCCGGAAGATGCGCCCGACGCCCCGCATTCCGAAAGGCGCAAGCTCGGCGGCGCGCAGGGCGCCCATGCTGGCGGCACCGAAGACGGCGATGCGCTGCGAGATCGCCCAGAGCACCTCCTTGTGCCAGACCGCGGGCACGCCGTCGAAACTGCCGTCGATCAGGCCGATCGCCAGGGGCCGCTGCCGCGCGGCGCGATAAAGATCGCCCTGCTGCGCGGGCGGCAGGAAGCGGATCTGCGGAAAGGCGGCGCGGTCGCGCGCGCGCAGCGAGGGGCCGGAAAAGACCACCACGCTCATGTCGCGGCCTGCCCGGCGGCGCGGGCGCGGGGGCCGGGCCGCCAGCCGGGGTGGTCATGGGGCGCCTCCAGCCCCGGAATCACCAGGCGGACGACCGGCAGGTCCAGGCCCGGCTTGCGCAGGTCCACGGCCACCGCCTCGTCGATGCCGACCGCCCGCAGGCGGGACAGCAGCCAGTCCAGGTCTTCGGCGAAATCCATCGAAACGAACTCTTTCACCGCCGCGAAATCCGTCTCGGGCCGGTGGCTGGCGCGCATCCCGGCGGCCCGCCGCGCCTTGCGGGACAGTTCCTGCGGGCTGTAGTCCTCCGGGCGCAGATCGTCCCGCGCGCCCGAGATATAGGTGCAGCGCACCTGCGCCGCCTCGGTCAGGGCGCGCAGCAGCGCGATGGCGCGCGCGGGATGCGCCCCGGCACCGATGCCGTGATGCGATCCCGGCTCGCGCCGGTCCGAGAGCAGGCAGAAGAAGGCCGGCACCGCCAGGTCGCTGGCCAGCTGCCAGACATGCACGTCGAAACCGGCCCCCTGCATCCGGTCCAGCACCGCACGGCAGGCGGGATCGTCGACGCTGCCGAGATCCAGCCCGGTCGCGGCGCGGCGTTCGGGCGCCAGCAGGTGCCACAGGGTCGCGGCGTCGCGCTCGACCAGTTCGCAGATGGCATGGCAGGTCGCCTCGATCATGGTATTGCCCGAAGCAAGGCCGTTGCTGCTGCAGGGAAAGCACCCGCTGCCGGGGGGCGGCGGCAGGGTATAGTTCGCCCGCACGCATTCGAAGGGCAGCCAGCACGCCCGGCCCGAGACGAGATCCCGCCCCTCGATCCACAGCATCGGCAGGTCGCGGTGGAACCGGTCCGAGACCCTGGCCAGCCGGTCCATGTCGATCATGGCGTGAGAATGGGCCAGCTCGTTCAGGCTGCCCAGCTTCAGCGGCGCCTCGACATGCTCGGCGTGGTAAAGCTCGGCCGCCTCCATCAGGCCCGAGGCGGTGGCGGCAGCCAGGTCCAGCCCCTTGCCCTGCGACACCGCCAGCGAGCGGGCGTTCGGCCGGCAGACCATCACCACCGGCACGCCGATCCGGTCCAGCCCGGTGACATCGGCAATGCGGGTGATGCCCATCCGTGCCATCAGCGGCCGGACCCGCGCCACGGTTTCGGCCGGTGCCACGCCGCGGTGGCAACCGCTGCGATAGCCCTTGATCCCGGCCTCGCGCGTCAGCGCCGCAATCCTTCGGGCGCCCAGACCATGTCCAGGATCGGCGTGGCATCGGGGTCGATCATGCGAAAGCCCAGCCGCAGGTAAAGGCCGATGGCCCGGTTGGTCCGCACCACCGACAGCGAGACGGTCCTGCCCTCGCACGCGGCCCGATGCAGCAGGTCGCGCAGGATCCGCGAGCCGATGCCCCGGCCGCAATATTCCGGCAGCAGCTGCAGCTGGGCCAGGTTGTAGTCGGCATCCCGCTGCGTGACCTGCATCCAGCCGATGTCCCTGCCCTCCAGCGTGATGATGCAGGAATCCGCCGCCTTGAACGAGCGCCGGATCGCCGCCCGGCGCATCGGCTCGTCCCAGGCGTCCAGTTGCAGCATCAGGGGCCGCATCGCGTCGATATAGATCGCCTCGGCAAAGGGATATTCCTCGGGTCGCGCCGGACGCAGGCCGAATTGCGGGATATGATGCCTGTCATATGTCATGCGGGTATTATAGGCCCGTGCCGGCGGCTGTCACGGGCCCCGTGACGCGGCCCGCCGCCGCGATCCGGGCTTGACAGGCCGGGCGGCTGCGCCTTTCTCGGTGCCATCGAAAGGAGCCTTGGACGAGCCATGACCGAACAGCCCGGTTTGACCGGCCCCCGGCTTCAGGCGGTGCTTTATGCCGACATCCACGGCTATACCCGCCTGATCGAGCAGGACGAGGCGGGAACGATCCTGCGGCTGACGCGCTCGCTTGCGCTGATCCGCAACTTGGTCGGGGATTACGGCGGCACCGTGGTCAACACCGCCGGGGACGGGTTGGTCGCCGTGTTTCAGGACGTCCACAAGGCGCTGCATTTCGCCATCGAGATGCAGCGCGAACTGTCCTGCGAATCCGCCTGGGCCGAGACGCGCGAACCGATCGCCTGGCGCGTCGGCATCTCGCTGGGCGAGACCTTCGAGGGGCAGGACGGGGTCTACGGCCACAGCGTCAACCTGGCCGCGCGGATCCAGAGCTTTGCCGAGCCCGGCGGCATCTGCGTCACCGAGACGGTCTACCGGATCGTGCGCGACAATGCGCAACTGGCGCTGCGCTCGCTGGGGCGACGACGGCTCAAGAACATCTCGGCCCCGGTCGAGATCTATGCCGCGATGCCCTCGGCCGCCGCAGCCGCGCCCGCGTCCCCCCTGCCGCGCGACATGCTGCGCCGCACCGATCCCAGCCAGCCCGACGCCTCGCTGGCGATCCTGCCGATGGAAAATCTCTCGGCTGATCCCCGCGACCAGCATTTGTGCCAGGGCATCGTCGCCGATCTGATCACCAACCTGAGCCGGTTCCGGCAGCTGATGGTAATCGCGCGGCATTCCTCGGTCCTGGTCGCGGCGCAGACCACCTCACTGCGCGAGATCGGCCGCCGGCTGGGCGTGCGCTACCTGCTGACCGGCGGGTTCCGCCGGGCCGGCAACCGGCTGCGCATCACCGTCGATCTGGCCGAGGCGGAATCCGAGAACGTCATCTGGTCCGAACGCTATGACGGCGTCATGCAGGACATCTTCGATTTCCAGGACGACGTGACCGCGATGACCGCGGCGCGGGTGGCGATCCAGCTCGACACCGCCGAACGGCGACGGCTGGCCGAACAGGCGCATCCGGCGCTTTACGCCTATGGGCTGGTGCTGCGCGGCCAGGACATGGGGCTGCGCTTCCTGCCCGATGCCAACCTGCACGCCCGCCGCCTGTTCGAGGAGGCCCGCGACCTCGACCCCAGCTATGGCCGCAGCTATGCGGCGATGTCGCGCACCTTCAACGTCGAATGGCGCTACAACTGGACCAACGACCCGGACGCGGCGCTGAACCAGGCGCTGGTCCTGGCCAAGCGGGCGGTGCAATGCGACAATCTGGATTCGCGCGGCTTTTCGGAAATGGGCCTGGCCCATCTCTACAAGAAGCAGCACGACGAGGCGCTGGCCGCCTATGAACATGCGCTGGAACTGAACCCCAACGACGCCGACCTGCTGGCCTATACCGGCGACTGTCTTGCCTATGTCCGGCAGGGCGACCGGGCGGTGCAGCTTCTGGAGCGGGCGATGCGGCTGAATCCCTATTACCCGGACGCCTATCTGTGGTTCCTGGGCGACGCCCATTTCCACCATGGCGATTACGCCAGGACCATCGAGACGCTTTCCAAGATGCGCGACCAGTCCGAGGCGCACCGGCTGCTGGCGGCCAGCCATGCGCTGCTGGGCCAGATGGACGAGGCCCGCCACCATGCCCGCGCGGTGATGCAGGTGCATCCGAATTTCACCATCGCGCATTGGCGCAAGGTGCCGCCGCTGAAGCATCCCGAGGATCTGGAGCTTTACGTCGAGGGGCTGCGCAAGGCGGGCCTGACCTGACGGCCGGTCGCCGCCGGCCCTTGCGCGCACGCGCCCCTAAGAAGCTGCAGCGATCCCGGAGTTGGCAAGGTCATCCATCGGCTCATCCCAGGCTGTCATATCTGCGGACGATCCAGCTGATGTCATAGGCCAGCCAGACCGCGCCGATCAGCGCGACGCGTTGCAGGGTCCGGGCGCGAAGCGCCGCGAAGGCCACGCACAGGCCCAGGGCCAGCCTCAGGAAATACTCGGGCCCCAACGCATGAAGATAATCGCTGCCCTTCATCAGCGTGTCGAACAGGTCGAAACCGAATGTCAGCGCAAAGACGCCGAAGAACCAGCGGCGGCGGCGCATGAAGAAGCTCTCGCTTTCGGCATGGTCGGGCAGCGCGTCGGGAAAGATCAGCGTCGCCATCACGAAATGCAGCGAGGCATAGCAGAGAACGAAGACATAGGCGCCGAAATGCCAGTCGCTGATGCGGCGCAGCCCGAATTCCCACCACCAGAAATGCACGGCGCCCAGCAGGATGACGACCGCCCAGATCGTCTGGGCCAGCATGCCCTCGGTCCGGGCCGGCGACTGGATGCGCCGCGACAGTCCCGACAGGACGCGGGTGATCCCCAGCCCCAGGATCATGCTGACGAGAATGCGAAGATGGCCGTAAGCATCCATCACCGGGCTCCTTCATCCTTCGACCGCCGAAATCCATCCTGAAAGCCGTGATCGCGTTTTTCCAGCCCCGCAGCGGAGATTTATCGTAACCTGCCCAAAGAGATCGCTGCATTGAAAGGATAGGGACATGCCTGCATTCAAGGCTTCGTGGACGAGCAGGCGGCGCATCGTCGTGCAGCGCTGGCCGGCCGTGCCCGTCGCGCCGAAGGCGATGGCGCACAATGCCATGTCCAGATCGGCCGAGGGCAGACGATGCCGGCATTGTTGCCGCCCAGTTCCAGGATCGAACGGCCAAAGCGTTCGGCGACCTTGGGCCCGACGACACGCCCCTTGCTGCCCCTGGTTTCCATCGCCATGCGGCCGCGCGGACGGGCCGGCCGGGCCATCGCCCGGCGGTGCTGTTCAAGCCGTCCATCCGCGGTTGTGGCCCCGCGACATCTTGGGCATGGCGACGGCCGCGACAGGGCCGAAGCGCGGATCATCGGTATCGGCGACCGGGCTTGGCGCTGGGGACGGCGTTCGGCACGCTGAGCCAGGACCTGGAGCGACAGCGGGTGATCCATCTGTCGCCGGATCGGGAAGCCTGCCACGGTCGAAGCCTGGCTGCATGCCCAACCGACCCCAACCCAATGCCGCAGGCTTCTCTCAGCTAAAGATCTGCCAAGGGCGTGCTAGGCCAGCTGATAAGCCGTCTTTACCACCGTGTAGAACTCGGCAGCATAGCGACCCTGTTCCCGCGGGCCGAAGGACGAACCCTTGCGCCCTCCGAACGGCACGTGATAGTCGACGCCCGCGGTCGGCAGGTTCACCATGACCATCCCCGCCTCGACCCTGCGGCGAAACTCCGAGGCGTGCTTCAGGCTGCCCGTGCAGATCCCGGCCGAAAGGCCGAATTCCGTGTCATTGGCAATGGCCAGGGCCTCGTCGAAATCCTCGACCCGGATGACCGAGGCGCAGGGCCCGAAGATTTCCTCGCGGTTGATGCGGGCGTCGTTCGTCGTGTTCAGGAACAGGGCCGGGGCCTGGTAGAAACCGGGCTTGTCCAGCTCAAGCCGCTCGCCGCCAAGCACCTCGGCAGCTTCGCTTCGGGCCAGCTCGACATAGGCAAGGTTGGAATCAAGCTGGCGCTGATCGACCACCGGCCCGATCTGGGTATCCGGCTGCAAGGCATCCCCGACGCGCAGGGCGCGCATTTCACGGCCAAGCCTCTCGACAAAGGCATCGTGGATGCCTTTCTGCACGATCAGCCGCGAAGACGCCGTGCAGCGCTGCCCGGTCGAGAAGAAGGCGCCATTCAGGCAGGCCTGCACCGCGTTCTGCAGATCCGCGTCGTCCATCACCACCATCGGGTTCTTGCCGCCCATCTCGAGCTGCACCTTCCGGCGCAGGGTGCCGCATGTCGCAGCGATGCGCGAGCCGGTCGCCGCCGAACCGGTAAAGGACACCGCGTCGATGCCCGGATGCGACACCAGGGCATCGCCCAAGACCGAGCCCGGCCCCATCACCAGGTTGAAGACGCCGGCCGGGCAGCCATGCTTGTGCAGAAGCTGCGCGATCACATGGGCGCAGCCGGGCGTCAGTTCGGCGGGCTTCAGAACCACGCAATTGCCATAGGCAAGCGCGGGCGCGATCTTCCAGGCCGGGATGGCGATCGGAAAGTTCCAGGGCGTGATCAGGGCGATGACGCCCACGGGTTCCCTGGTGACGGCGACGTCGATGCCGGGGCGGACCGACTGCTGGGCATCGCCGGCGACGCGCAGCGCCTCTCCGGCAAAGAACTTGAAGACCTGCCCCGCGCGGATGGTCTCGCCCATCGCCTCGGGCAGGGTCTTGCCTTCTTCCCGTGCAAGAAGGCGCCCGATCTCTTCCTTGCGCGCCAGCAATTCGGTGCCGACGGCATCAAGCAGGTCGTGCCGGACCTGCGGACCGGCCGCCGCCCAAGCCGGAAAGGCCGACCGGGCAGCGTGGACGGCCTGATCGACCGCGGTGCGGTCCGCACAGGCAAAGAACCCGATGATGTCGCGGGTATCGGAAGGGTTCACATTGGGGCGGCAGTCGCCGTCCGGCAGCCATTCGCCGCCGATCAGGTTGCCCTGGATTTCGTTTCCGTCTTTCATGATCTTCTCCTGCTGGGTTCAGGCTGCGACGCGCTCGGACGCCAGCCGATCCAGCGATGCGATGGCGGACGCGCCAAGGGTCGTGAAGGGCGGCAGCACGTTCTGCCATTCGGGGTTGGCGGTGCGGCAGGCCACCAGATACTTGACCGCGGGGATCAGCGGGCAGGCCGATATGGCCGCTCGCAACTCGGCAAGCTGGGGCGCCAGGCCAACCTCTCCCCGCCAGACGCGCGCGCAAATCGGGGCGGTGTGGTTCGCCGTGGCCGAGATGCAGCCTGCGAAGCCGTCCCTTGGTCCCTCGGCCAGCGTGGTTTCCGAACTGGGAAAGACCTTCAGGCCGGGGAGCCGGGAAACCAGGCCGCGGCAATAGGAAAGGTCGCCGGAACTGTCCTTGATGCCATCGAAACGCTGCGGCGCCGCGGCGTGCAGATGCGCGATCACCGCCTCGGGGATCACGAAGCCGGTCATCTGCGGAAAATTGTAGAACCAGACCCGGATCGGCCGGTCGCCCAGCGCCGCATGAAGCGCCAGGTACCAGGCGATCAGCCCCTCCTCGGACGGGGGCGTATAGTAATAGGGTGGCAGAACCAGGGCCACAGGATAGCCCAGGTCATCGGCATGGCAGGTCAGACCGATGGTTTCGTCAATCGACGGCGTGCCGGTCCCGACCATCAGGCGGCAAAGGTCCAGCGCCTCGGCGGCCTGGGTCATGACCATGCGGCGCGTCCCGGTGTCGAGGGAATTCGCCTCGCCGGTCGATCCCAGGACGTTCAATCCGTCGCAGCCGTTGGCCAGGGCCCAGCGCGCATGTTCCACAAAGGCGGCCCCCAGGAAGCGGCCCTGTGCATCGATCGGTGTCGGCACCGCAGCGACGATCCCTTTCATCCTATTCTCCTTCGGGTTGCCTGCATGACGAGACGGGGAGCAGCCGGCAGATCCGGATGGTCCGGCCGGGGCGCCATGGCACGGGACCAGCCGCCGGGTTCTTCCATCTCGCCGGCCTCGTTGATGAAGACCTCGCGGTTGATGCGTGCGAAGATGGCGTTTTCGGGGTCCAGCTCGTCCTCGTATCGGATCGCATCGACGGGGCAGATGCTTTCGCACATGCCGCATTCGATGCATTCGGTCGGGTGGATGTAGAACATCCGCTCGCCCTCGTAGATGCAGTCGACGGGACAGGAGGTGGTGCAGATCCCGTCCTTGACGTCGATGCAGCGGCCCTGGATGACAAGCGCCATGGCATTTACCGGCCGCGCCAGACGGGCGCACGCTTTTCGCGGAATGCGGCGACGCCTTCGACCGAATCCTCGGATTTCAGGGCGGCGATCAGGGCCGGGCGGCGCAGGTCGCGCGCTTCCTGCGGATTCAGATGGGCCGTCGAACGGATCGTGTCCTTGATCGCGGCCACCGACAGGGGCGCGCAGGACAGGATGTCCGCGACCCAGGCATCGACCTCGGCATCCAGCCCGTCGGGCGGCACGACCGCGTTGACCAGCCCGAACCGCGCGGCCTCTTGCGCGGACAGCATCCGGCCCGTCATCATCAGCCCGGCGGCGATGTTGCGGGGGATCAGGCGTTGCAGGGCGACCATGCCGCCGTCCAGGGGCAGGCGGCCGACCCGCGCCTCTGGCAGCCCGAACCGGGCCTCGGTCGAGGCGATGACGATATCGGCGCCCAGCACCATCTCGAACCCGCCGCCAAGGGCAAGGCCGTTGACCCGGGCGATGACGGGCACGGTCAGGCTTTGCCGCAGGGCGATGCCGCCGAAGCCGTTCGGATTGGCGGCGCCCCAGTATTCCAGCCCGCTGAGCCCGTTCGCGGCCTTCATGTCCGCGCCCGCGCTGAAGGCCCGGTCCCCCGCCCCGGTCAGGACCACGCAGCGGATATCGCTGCGCGTCTCGATTTCCGACCAGATGCGGTCAAGCCTGGCATCGGTCGCAGCATCGACGGCATTCATCCGGTCGGGACGGTCGATGGTGACGCGCGCGACGTGATCGACGACTTCGAAGCGGACGGTCATACCGCCTCCTTCCGCGCGACGGCGTTCAGGTTGAATTCGCGGATGACCTCGTCGGTATGCTCCCCCAGCCGCGGCGGCGCATGGCGGATCACCAGAGGGGCCTCGCTGAGATGAACGGGCGACCCGACCAGGGTGATCTTTCCCAGGATCGGGTGGTCCAGGTCCAGCAACATGCCATTGACCGCGGTCTGCGCGTCATCCAGCGCCTCGCCCAGGGAACGGACGGGGGCGCAGAGCAGGTCCTGATCCTCAAGCCGCTTGATCCAGTGGGCGGTCGTGTTGGTCGCAAAGGCATCGCGGAAGCGGCCCTGCAGATAGGGCTTGTTGGCCCGCTGCGACGCAAGGTTCGGATAATCGGCCGACAGATCCTCGATCTCCAGGGCCGCGCATATGTCGCGCAGCGGATGCGGCTTGAAGGCGCCGACCACCACCACCGCCCCGTCGGTCGTGTCGAACACGCCGGTCAGGGGCATCGCGGCCCAGTTCAGCACCTCGCGGTGCTTCGACCATTGCGCGGCCTCTTGCATCTGCATGGCGATCATCGAGTCATAAAGCGAGACGCCGACCTTCTGCCCGCGCCCGGTCTTGGCCCGCGCCAGCAGCGCCGCAAGGATCCCCTGCACAAGATGCATCCCGGCCGTGTAGTCGCAAAGCGTGGTCGGATAGATCGACTTCGGCACCGCCGGATCCTGGGTCTTTTCCATGACCCCGGTCATCGCCTGGGCCAGCACGTCCTGGCCACCCTTGTGGGCATAGGGGCCGACCTCTCCGAAGCCGGTACCCGAGGCGCAGATGATGGCGGGGTTGATCTTCGACAGCGTGTCATAGTCGAAACCCAGGCGCCGCATCACCCCGGCGCGGAAATTGTCCACGACCACGTCCGACTGGGCGACCAGGTCATAGATCATCCGGCGGCCGGCCTCGGACTTGGTGTCGATCTCCACCGACCGCTTGTTGCGGTTGAGCGAGGCGAAGACGGCGTTGTTCATCGCCTCCTCGCTCGGCTCTCCGAAGAAGTTGCGCGACAGGTCGCCCTCGCCGGGGCGTTCGACCTTGATCACGTCCGCGCCGAAATCGGCCAGCATCTGGGTGGCGCAGGGGCCCATCATCACCTGGGTAAAGTCGAGGACGCGGATGCCCTCTAGCGGGAGGTGCTGTTTCGTCATGGTGGTTCCCTTTCTCAGGCGGCGGCGATTGGTTCGATCAGCGCATTGGCCGAGGGCATGTCGCCCGGATCGGCGCCCTGCGCCCGCATCTGTTTCTGGATGGTCCTGACATCGACGTCGCGCAGCGCGCAGTTCGCCTGAAGCGCCTTGGCCACGGCCACGCCGGCAGCCTCGCCCTGGGCCATGCAGGGGGGGATTTCGCGCGATTGCTTCTGCGCCTCGCTTTCGACGGAATAGTGCCGTCCGGCGACGATCAGGTTGTCGATCCCCCGGGGCAGCAGCGCCCGATAGGGGGTATAGTAGTCCCTGCCCCGGCAGACCGAGTCCGCGAAATGGCGCCGCTTCTTCACGTCGTCCTTGGTGACGATGTATTCGCCCTGCAACAGCCGCGTCTGCCGGATGCCCATCTGTTCCGCCGCGCCCAGCATCTTGGCGTTCTCGAAGCCCGGCAGGTTGGCGCGGGCGAAGTCCAGCAGCGCCATCATCCGGCGGCGGCCTTCATATTCGGCCTCGACCATGTGTTCGGGCGACAGGCCGTCATAGCCCGGCATATGCGGGCAGTTGCACCAGACCACGCCGGGCAGCGGCGTCTTCAGCCACCACATCCCCCAGGCCCCGCCGATGACGCGCCTTGCCTGGCGATCCAGCGCCTTGAAGGCTTCGGGGTTCTCGTATTCGAACGCTTCCGCCCTGGCGGTATCCACGTCCATGAGGCGGAAGACGGTCGTGACGATGAACTGCCCGGTCGCGAAGGACGCGCCCGCCGAGGCCGCCACGTCCAGATCGCCCGAGGCATCCACCACCATCCGCGCCCGGATCGCCTGCCGGCCCAGCTTGGTCTGCACGATCACGCCGGTGACGCGGTTGTTCTCGACGATGGCTTCGGAAAACCAGCTATGGGTGCGCAGCTCGATCCCCGCCTCGGCGACCAGATCCAGGCTGACGCGCTTCCAGGCATCGGGGTCGAAGGCGACCGCGTGGATGATCGGCTGCGGCATGCCCTGCTTGTGAAAGTCGATGCAGCCCCAGCGCGCCCATTTCCGCCACATTTCCCAGTTGGTCAGGCAATCTTCGGGCGGCGGGAAGACGGCACCGTCCTGGCGCTGCATCCGGTCCACGAATTCGCTGACGATGCCGGTGGTGACGATCTCGGTCCCGTCGTTCACCATGTCGTCCAGCACAAGGACCATGCCGCCCGACGCCATGCCGCCCAGATGGTGATAGCGTTCCACCAGCGTCACCCGCGCCCCGTTGCGGGCGGCCGACACTGCGGCGGAAAGGCCCGCCGGTCCCGCCCCGATCACCACCACATCGGTGTTGCTGACGACCGGCACCTGCTCGGCCCTGGTGGTGAGAAAATCCCTGATGCGATCGGTCATTTTGGACAAGCTCCTCCTGTCACGCCGGGGCGGGTCAGGACCGCGGCGTCGATTTTCCGGTTGTTTCGAATGGTCTTAGCTTACCAGCGCACGATCCGGCGTTCGGCCAGCGTGACCAGGGCGAACATCAGCACCGACAGCCCCGAGGACATGAGCACCGTGGCGTAAAGCAGCGGCGAGTTGAAATTGAAGGTCGCGTCGATGATCAGCGCACCCAGGCCCAGATCCGCACCGACCCATTCGCCGACGATGGCACCGATGACCGAGGTGGTGGCCGAAATCTTCAGCGCCGAGAACAGGAACGGCAGCGACGACGGCAAGCGCATCTTCCAGAACACCTCGGCCTTCGAGGCCGACAGGATCCGCGCCAGTTCCAGCGTCTGCGGGCTGACCGACTGCAAGCCGCGCACCATGTTGACCAGCGTCGGGAAGAAGCAGATCAGCGCGGCGATCACCACCTTTGCCGTCATGCCCGGCCCGAAGATCAGCACGAGGATCGGCGCGATGGCCAGGATCGGGATGGTGTTGACGAAGACGGCGATGGGGAAGAACGCCCGCTCGACATTGCGGGAATGGACAAAGGCCACCGCGATCAGGATGGCGGCAAGATTGCCCACCACGAAGCCCGCCACGCTTTCGAAGAAGGTGGGCCAGAAGTTCTGCATCAGCAGGGGGAACTTCTCGACAAGGGTGACGGCGACATCCGACGGCGCGGGGGCGATATAGGTCGGGACGCCAAAGGCCCTGACCCCCAGTTGCCACAGCCCGACCAGCGCGACTGCCGTTGCGATCGGCACGATGGTCGAGACCAGCCTTTCCCTGCGCGCCGCGCTGCGGGCGAGGGCATGGGGATCGGCGATGCCAAGGTTTTCGATGACGGCCATCAGCAGGTCTCCAGAAGTTCGCGCAGATAGCTGCAATAGCGGTTGAATTCGGGCGTATCGCGCAGCTTCATCTGCCGCGGCTCGGGCAGGTCGATATCGACGACTTCGCGCAGGCGTCCGGGATTGGCGCGCAGCATGATCACTTTCTGCCCCAGGAAGACCGCCTCGGAAATGGAATGGGTCACGAACAGGATCGTCGTTCCCGTCTCCCGCCAGATGTCCAGCAGTTGAAGGTTCAGCCGGTCGCGGGTCATCTCGTCCAGGGCGCCGAAGGGCTCGTCCATCAGCAGCAGCTTGGGCTGGCACAGCAGCGCGCGCGCAATGGCGACCCGCTGGCGCATCCCGCCCGACAGTTCATGCGGAAGGGCGTTTTCGCGGCCCTTCAGGCCGACCAGCTCCAGCAATTCGCGCGGGTTGCGGGGCCCGGTGGGGATTGCGACCCCGCGCTTGCGCCCGATTTCCAGCGGCAGCTCGACATTCTTCAGGGCCGTCCGCCACGGCAGCAGGGCGGCATCCTGAAAGACAAAGGCAAATTCCCGCGCCAGCCGCGCCTCTTCGGTCGTCTTGCCGAAGATCGAGACATCGCCCCCCGCGGCGGGGATCAGGTCCGAGACCAGCCGCAGCAGCGTGGACTTGCCGCATCCCGACGGGCCAAGGATGGTGTAGAACGCGCCGGCCTCGA
>Ga0182741_1000546_pt1 | contig 55877 bp, 53 predicted proteins | sample eDN5th37CBELigOP_FD_128874 | JGI IMG/M metagenome (GOLD analysis project Ga0182741, IMG submission 128874) | Enriched Organic Plus compost microbial communities from Emeryville, California, USA - eDNA 5th pass 37_C BE-Lig OP (version 2) (version 2) ... | reverse complement strand
GGCCTGTACGACATCCGGTATGGCGCCAAGGTGATCGGCATCACGGTCGGCGATGACGGTCTCGCCACGGGGGTGCGTTACATCGACCTGGACACCGGGGAGGAGCACGAGCAGCCGGCCGACATCGTTATCCTGTCGGCGTATACCCTGACGAACGTCCGCCTCCTGCTGTTGTCCCAGAGCAGTGCGCATCCCGACGGCGTCGGGAACGACCGCGGGCGGGTCGGCAAGAACTACACCTACCAGATCTCCCAGACGCCCGTCACCGCCACCTTCGAAGGGCGGCGCTTCCACGGCTACATGGGGCAGTCCGGCGTCCGGACGAACATGCACGACTTCAACGCCGACAACTTCGATCACTCGGATCTGGACTTCATTGGCGGCGCGGATATCGCTGCAGGGCCGAATCAGTTGAACCCGCTCGATTCCACGCTCGGCCTGAACCCGATCAATGCAGACCGATGGGAAGACCTCGAAGAAACCGCCGCATCGGGCGAGATGCGGCACCCGCTGCTCTATACCGAAGTGAGCGACCTGCAAGGCGAAGGGCTGGAGTGGGGTCAGGACTGGAAAGAGAATCTCCGGAACAACTGGGACAACCAGATTGGCGTCTCGATCCAGGGTGAAAGCCTTCCGTACGAGGATCATTTCCTCGACCTGGATCCGACGTACACCGATTCGTTCGGCTTGCCCTTGCTGCGCATTACCTTCGACTTCAAGGAGAACGACCAGCGTCTCTATCGATTCGTGACGCAGCGCATCGCCGAGATCATGGAGTCGATGAACCCGACGCGGATGTCAGTCTCCGATGAGCTTGGCTCCTACAGGATCGATCACTACCAGAGCACGCATTGTAACGGCGGCGCGATCATGGGAGACAACCCGGACACCTCGGTGACCAACAAGTACGGACAAGTCTGGGATACGCCCAACGTCTTCGTGACGGGCGCGGCATTATACCCGCAAAACGCCGGCATGAATCCCACAGGCCCACTGATGGGGCTCGCTTATCACACCGGCGACGCCATGGTGGACCAATACGTCAGCAATCCCGAAGAGTTGATGGACTAGCGGCAGTAGCCGGCAGGAGGTGTCCGACATGATGAACGTTGACGGTCACCGGAGTGTCTCCCGCCGGAGCCTCCTGAGACTGGGCGGCACATCCGTCGCAACCGTGATGATTGGGGCGCTGGCCGCCGGGTGCACGCTGCTGGATGCGATCGACGATGACCGGTATTCCGTCACCATGACCGACGGATCACGCTATGAGCCAACCGTGCTCACCGTGCCGGTTGGCGCGACGGTCGTCTGGCGAAACCTGGCGGAGAGACCACATACCGCAACCGCTGATCCGGACCTGCTCGACGATCCGAGCCGGGTATCCCTGCCGGATGGCGCGGAGCCATGGGATTCGGGCGACATCCTGACTGGCGAGCAGTGGGCATACACCTTCACCCGGCCCGGCACCTATATCTATGGCTGCCAGTATCACCAGGCGGAAGGCATGATCGGCACGATTACAGTGGAAGATGGGGCCTAGCGACCTCGCCGGGCGTTGTAGCACGTCCGGCAGTAAACGGGACGGTCGCCTCGCGGAACGAACGGGACTTTGGTGTCGTTCCCGCAGGCGGCACAGGTGGCGTGGTGCATGGTGCGACCCTCGCGGCCACGGCCGGGCCCGGCATGGTTGTGGCCATTCTGGGCATCGCTCGGGAAGAGGAACGGGTCGAAGGTTTCGGATTTTTGGTAGAGCGTGATCAGGTCCCCGTTTCGCTGCGATCGCTCGCGGGCGCGGCACTCCGGGCAGGTCGTTGGCCGCTCAAGGCCCCGCGACTCGCGGAATGTGCGCTCGGCGTCCGTGTAGAGGAAAGCGGTATCGCAGGTGGAACAGATGATCTCGGTCGTAGACGTCATGGTTCGTGTCTCGGGCGATGATGCGGCGGCCAGGTTTTTCCATCTCCAGTGTAGTCCACCGACGCATTCTCGCATGGGATTTGTCGCTGCACGGCATGGGCGGAGAGCCTCCGGGCGTCCGCCCGCCCGTACGACATGACTTCCCTGCTACACTCGAGCGCCTTCGTACATCTGCCGGATCACTTCCTCGATCTGCGGCTCTTCGATCGACATGTCCCGCACACTCCCGTATCTCCCGGCGCGCGCGAGCAGCTCCGGCGCGGTGATCGCCGTGCGGTCGAATGCGATCCGGACGCGCGGCCCGGTACGCTCGACGACGGAGATCTGGCCGTTGTGGAGCGTCATGATCGCGTCATCGGGTTCCTGCTCGAAATCGACCGTGATATGGCGCTTCCCGCCGAATCGTCCGCGAAGGGCATCGAGCCCGCCGTCGTACATCACCTGTCCGTGATCGATGACGATGATGCGCTTGCAGAGATGCTCGATGTCCGCCAGGTCATGCGTCGTGAGCAGGATGGTGACCTGACGATCCCGGTTCAGTGCCGACAGGAACTCGCGCATCCGCGCTTTGGCGACGATGTCGAGTCCGATTGTCGGCTCGTCAAGGTAGAGGATCGGCGGGTCATGGAGCAGGGCAGCCGCGAGGTCGCCGCGCATGCGCTGGCCGAGGCTGAGCTGTCGCACCGGCGTTCGCAGGAAGTCGTCGAGGTCCAGCAGCTCGCGCGCGTGGTCCAGGTTCTCGCGGAACCGCTTTTCCGGCACCTGGTACATGTGTCGCAGCAGGTCCAGCGAATCGATGAGGGCAAGGTCCCACCAGAGCTGGGTGCGCTGGCCGAAGACGACGCCGATCTGACGCGCAAGCTGCTTGCGATTTTCCCATGGCGTGATCCCGGCAACGGTTGCCTCTCCGGAGCTCGGCACGAGGATGCCGGTCAGCATCTTGATCGTGGTGGATTTCCCGGCGCCGTTCGGGCCGATGTAGCCGACCATCTCGCCACGTTCGATCTCGAACGAGATGTTGTCGACGGCGGTGAACTGCTCGTCCGGCGTGCGGTCGACGAGGCCGCGAAGGGCGCCGAGCGCGCCGGCGTGGTGCTTCTTGATCGGGAAGGTCTTGATCAATTTCTGGGCGGAGATCATGGTGTCGGTCATGCGGCGTCCTTTCTTCTTACTACGACCGGTTCTCGCGGCCGGGGCTGGAGGCGGAGTCACCCGGCCACGAGGGCCAGGTGTACACGGGTTACGAGCCCGTCGAGCGATAGCGGCGAATGGCCTGTCCCCAGCCCCATGCGATGAGGAGGCAGAACAGAAGGACGAAAAGCGGGCCGAGGAACATGAACCAAGCCGGGTTGCCGAGCGGATCCTCTTTTCCGAGGACATACAGCGTCGGATAGTAGGAAACGAACCCGACCGGAACCATCCACAGGAAGAGGAAGCGCATCCATCGCTCGAGGACATGGAGCGGGAACCGGGCGAGCGTCGACCCGCCGTAGGTGAACGCGTTGACCGCTTCGACGCCGTTGACGGTCCAGAAACTGAGGATCGCTTCCACGGTGAACAGCGCCGAAAAGAGCGCGAATCCGACAATGACCATCATGGCGACGACGCCGACTTTGGCGAGCGACCACTCGATCGACAGGTTCGACACCGCGTAGATGAAGACGATGAGCCCCTGGGAGAACTGGCCAAGGTGCCGGAGAGAGACTTCGCTCACGACCGATTGAAGCCACGATGACATGGGCCGGATCAGCACGCGGTCGAACTCGCCCATGCGGATCTGGTTCGGCACCGCGTTCAGTCCGACGACGATCGTGTCGGCGATGCTGAACGTGATCATGCTGATGCCATGCAGGAAAGCGACTTCGGCGAGCGTCCAGCCGCCGAGATCGTCGAATCGGTAGAACATGGCAAAGAGCGCGAGCACTTCGGCGGTGTTGATGATGAAGTTCGAGACGACCTGCATCCAGAAGGAGGCGCGATAGGCCATCTGGCCACGCCACCGGATTCCCATGATGCGGAGCGTCACGGCGAGCTCGTTTCGCAGCATTCGCGCGCTATCCACCTTGCACCACCACCTTTCGCTCCGCGACCGACTGCAGGGCCTGGGCTGCGGCGATCATCACGACCGACCAGAAGACCTGGAGGGCCAGACCTTCCGCGATGCTGACCTGCCCGAGCCAGATTTCGACCGGTGTCATCACGATTGCGCGGAAGGGGAGGAGATTGATCGCGTCACGGATCGGGTCCGGATACCACGAGATGGGCAGGAGGTGGCCCGAGAGCACGCCGATGGCCACCATGGAGAACCCCGCGATCCCGCGGTGATCGAGGATCCAGAAGCCCCACAGGTTGGTCATGAACCGGAAGCAGAAGCTGACCAGCACCGCGAGCGGCAGCGAGGCGATGAACCCCAGGCCGCGAGCTGGCGAATCCGGGTAGACGAGGTCGAACAGCAGCGCCCCGACCAGCAGGGTCGGGATCAGGCGCAGCAAGGTGTGCGCGGCCGCGCGGCCGGCGTCCCGGCTGAGCCAGTAGGTGAAGTAATTCGTGGGCCGGAGCATGTCGGTGACCACCGCGCCGGTTCGGATGGACTGGATGATCTCCCACCACCCCCACAGGTAGACCGGTGCGATCAACGACTGGCCGATCCAGACGTAGGTGACCGTCTGGGCGACCGTGAAGCCCCCGACGGATGCACCATCGGCCTGCGACGAATACAGGCCAACGTAAACCGATGCCAGGAGGGCTCCGAAGATCGAGTTGGTAAAGAGCCCTGCCAGCGCTGCGGCACGGTAGGCAAACTGTTGCTGGAATGCCAGCCGCGCCAATTCGAGGTAGATCCGCATTGCGCCCATCCCTTCGCGCGCGATATCGAACCGAATTGTCCCGAAACCTGCGCACGCGGAAACGCTGCATGTGCGATATCACCCGTGGTAGGGTGCACATGCAGGAACCCGTGCGGTACGTTTCCCGAACCCGGTCCACGCAGGGCGTGGCGCAGCGCTCCAGGGCGTTGCGGTTGCGGACGAACGACTATACACGACCGGGGCGACGAAATCTACAGTTTTCACCGAGAAGGATGAGATTCCAGATGGTAGATCAGCAGATGAGCGGCGTTCTGACCCGAGCGGACGTCGCGATCGAGGACACCTGGGACCTGACCCGGATGTTCGCCACGGACGAGGACTGGAACGAGGCCGCAGAAAAGGCGCCGGGGCTCGTCGCCGCAGCGGCGGCCTACAAGGGGCGCTTCGCGGAAGGTCCGGCAACGATCCGCCAGGCGCTGGATGCGATGTATGCGGCGAACGGCGCGCTGCAGATGCTCATGGTCTACGCGTCGCTGCGCAAGGACGAGGACCAGACGGACACGGAGTCCCTCGCCCGGTATGAGCGGGCAGTGCAGATCGCGATCCGTGCCGGCGAGGAGCTGTCGTTCGTCCAGCCCGAACTGGTGAGCTTGCCAGAGGAAACGCTCCGGGCGGCAATCGAGAGCGACGACCTGGAACCGTACCGGTTCCTGCTCGAGGATACCGAGCGACAGCGCGCGCACGTGTTGAGCGAGGAAGTCGAGTCGGTTCTGGCCCAGATGGCGGATATCGTCCGTTCGCCAAGCGAGGCGATGGGCGCGCTGGACAACGCGGACATCCGCTACGGAACGGTGAAGGACGAGGACGGCAACGAGATCGAGCTGACCAAGGGCCGCTATGCGGTCCTCCAGGAAAGCCGGGATCGCGAGGTTCGTGCCGAATCCTACGACGCATTCCACAAGCCCTACCTGGATCACACCTTCACGCTGACGAGCCTGCATACCTCGTCCGTGAAGGGGGACGTAGTCAACGCCCGGCTGCGCAACTACGAATCGGCCCAGCACCAGGCGCTCTTCGACGACAACATCCCGGTCTCGGTGTACACGAACCTGATCGACACGGTGCGGGAGAAGGCAACCCCGGTCGTTAGGCGATACATGGACCTTCGCCGTCGCGCGCTCGGCATCGACGAGCTGCGCGCCTACGACCTCCGCGTGCCGCTCGCGCCGGAGCCGAAGAAGCACTACGAATACCCCCAGGGTCGGGATATCGTGCTGAGTGGCCTTGGCGCGCTCGGTGAGGAGTACGTCAACGACCTTCGGGAGGGATTCAACTCCCGGTGGGTCGATGTCCACGAGACCAAGGGCAAGCGTTCGGGCGCCTATTCTTGGGGTGCGTACGGCGCGCCGCCGGTCATGCTGATGAACTGGAACGGCACGCTCAACGATGTGTTCACGCTGGCGCATGAGGCCGGGCACTCGATGCACAGCTTCTACTCGCAGCGGGCGCAGCCGATCCAGTACGCGAACTACTCCATCTTCCTCGCCGAGATCGCTTCGACCGTCAACGAGGTCCTGCTTTCGTGGCACCTGCTCGGGCAGGAGGAGGGCCAGGATCCGGTGCAGCGGTTCGCACTGCTCAACCGCTTCGCCGACACCTACAACGGCACGGTGATCCGGCAGACCCAGTTCGCCGAGTTCGAGCAGCGGACGCACCAGATGGTCGAGGCCGGGACACCGCTGACGCCGGATGTGTTGAACGCGCTCTACGAGGACCTGTTCCTGACCTACGTTCCCGGCGTCGAGGTCGACGATGCCGTCCGCATCACGTGGGCGCGCATCCCGCACTTCTACCGCGCGTTCTACGTCTTCCAGTACGCGACCGGCATGTCCTCGGCGGTGAACATCGCGACCGCCGTCCGCGACGAAGGCGATCCGGCCCGCGAGCGCTACCTCGAGATGCTGGCCGCAGGCGGATCGGATTACCCGATGGACGTGCTGAAAAAGGCCGGCGTGGATCTCGAAACTCCCGCGCCGATCGAGGCGGGCGTCGCCGAGTTCGACCGCGTCATTACCGAGATGGAGCGGCTCGCTGACGAGGGCGTGCTGGAAGCAGCCGCGAAGGCGATGCAGGGCTAAGGCTTCCGGTTCTAGGGGATCGTGCAAAGAGGAGGGGCCAAGCGGTCCCTCCACTTGACGTGTGTTTGGCTCAGCGCCACGTCCCGATGTCCTTGCGGGCGTCTAGACCGGCCGCCCTGCGCGCCGCCGCATCGGCCCGCATCCATCGGTCGCCGGGCAAGGGCAGGTTGTGGAAGGTCTGCCACTGGACAATGAAGCCGCCGGCCGCGATCGCGCCCAGCACCAGCCACGATGACCAGGGAACGTTGATGTCGTACCATTCGCCACCCCAGCGGATTTCGCGAAGCTGAACCCGCTGGAATATGAGCGAGATGCTGGTCACGACCATGATCGCCCCGGCCGTGGCGGTCGTCGCGATCAGCAAGGTGTTCGGGTGCCGGGCAAGGAAGGTGAGGGTGGCCAGGCCAACGCCGCCAAGAATCGCCGCGACCCAGATGATCGGCTCCGAATCGACGCCAAGGATGCCCATTACACCCATCCCCATCATCGCGCCGAGCGACGCCGATGCGAGGATCGCCCCGGCGTACCAGTACGTGAACGAGACCAGGGCGAACAGCATCCCGAGGATGTACCCGGCGATCCATTCCGCGATGTCGCTCATCAGGCCCTCACCGAGCCAGCTTGCGACGATGGAGGCGCCAAGGAAGAACCCTGTGATGAGGCCGAAGGCCGGAAGCAGGATCACGAACGCACGGAGACCGAAAAACGCCAGGCCGACGCCGGCGGCGAGGAGGAGGACACCGAGGAGCACAACACTCATGGAATGTCTCGATTCGGATGGGGTGTCGTCGCTGGCAAATTATGTCCCGTTATGGAGCGATTATATGCATTGTGTCCAGCAATTGGGACTGTCTGGCGAAAATGATGGGGATTCGGCTACATTTCGGCATCCCGGGCGCCAGGAAGCCGGATGCTGATTGTCGTGCCGCTGTCGGGACCGGAGCTTGCCGCCCAGATCTTGCCACCGTGGCGCTCGACGATCTGGCGCGAGATGAACAGGCCGATCCCCAACCCCTGCTCCCCGGTGTCGTCCAGGTTCCGCGAGTGGTTGAAAGGGTCGAAGATCGTCGACTCCTCGCCAGGCGCTAACCCCTTGCCCGCATCGGTCACCGAGATGATCGCCGACCCGTTTTCCCGCGCTGTCGAAAGCGTGATCTCCGAGTGCGGCGGCGAGTAATGCACCGCGTTCGTCACGACGTTAAACAGGACCTGCGCGAAGCGGGTGATATCGAGCGGCACCAGCAACGGGTCTTCCCGCGTGTCGAGCCGGAACGTATGGCCGTTGAGCCCGAGTGACGGCGTGGTCGCCAGAAACTCCCGAATCTCCCGGTTGATGTCGAGCATGGCCAGACGTAGCGGGATCGTGTTTGGTCCAGGGTTCGTGACCGAGAACAGGTCTTCCATCAGGTCGGTCAGCCGGGTCGTCGAGGTGTCGATCGCCTGGAGTCCGGACTGGAGGCGTTCCGGGGAGATCGACTGCCTCCGCAGGTCGCGCAGGAGCAGCTGGGTGTACCCCTTGATGCTGACGAGCGGCGTGCGGAGCTCGTGCCCTGCCGCCTTCATGAAGCCTTCGCGTGCCCGGACTGCGCGAGCGAGCGAATCGCGAATCTGCGTCTCCTCGATGTAATGGCCGAACTTCGATGCCGCTTCCTCGGCCACCTGCACCTCTTCGTGGGTGTACTCACGCTTGTCCGCGGTGATGATCCAGCTGATCGCGCCGAACGTCTCCAGGGTAGTTGCCGCGATCGGGACCGTTGCGACCGCGTGCACCGGCTCCCCGATGATCGCTTCGACCTGTCGTTGTAGCACTGGCGTGGTTTGGTGAGACGGCTGGTGAAGGAGGGGGAGGCCGCTGGCGATGACCCTGCCGATGCCGTAGTGTCCGGGGTCGGCGTCACCACTGCCACCTGGCTCGATGCCATGCCGGCTGGCGACGACTTCCGGACGCAAAGTGCCATCCGGGGCTCGTAGGTGGATGATGCACCAGTCGGCGAAATCGCGGCTCATGGCCTCGGCGATGCCGACCGCCTGCTCGTGGATCGATGAGGATTGACCCGCGATCAGGGTGATGTCGTTGAGGAGTTGCTGGGAGCGCGCGGCGCGAACCAGCTCCGCGGCGTCCGTGATCACCGCGATCGCGTATTGGCCCTCGACATCGGGCCAGGTCTTCGGCGAGAGATCGATCTGTACGGGGAGAGGGACACCCTGGCCGTCCTGCAGGACGTTGGTGTCTTTCCATCTCGATCCGGCCCGCGCTGCAGCCGTCATCGACACGGTGCGTTCCTGGTCCGTCCGTGGGCCATGGAGGACGTCGAAGTTGGCGCCGGCGAGGGACTCTACGTCGTATCCCGCAAGGGTGCCGAAGGCGTCGTTGGTATCCACGATGCGCGGCGGATCGACCGTGACGTCGAGCAAGACAATCCCGATCCCCGCCTGGAGTATGGCTTCGGCGCGGATGGTATCCGCTCGGTTCGTAATGATGTTTTGTCGCTGCATGTGTTACCGGTGCGGTGCCCCTGTCTCCTTCGCGTCGTGCCAGCCACGTACCGGGCCGCATTAACCATGCCCTCGGGCCTGTGTTCCGTTCATCCCGGGCGCCACTCAGCAAGGGTACACTTGCATTCTGGTATCGTGATCTGGATGACAATACCAGAATGCACTCGGTAGCGAAACACAGGTCGAGCGAGGATAGAGAGCGGAATGGCCCAGGATGACGTCAGGATGTCGGTGTTGAAGCGGCTCGCGGAGCAGGCGATGAGCGATCCTGCCTTTCGCGCGGTGGCGAGCAGGGATCTTGACGAGGCGCTGACGCTCCACGGCTATGACCTGACCGAGCGAGAACGCGATCTGGTCGGCCAGTTCCGTGCTGCCCTCGAGGAGGCAGGTGTCGATCTGTTCCTCAAGGACGAGATCAGCCTTGACGCGATGTTCGACGATGCAACCCCGGAAGACATCGAGCGGATGATGAAGGGCTGATCCCCGACACCACAGCGGCGCGGACCCCCGAGGTCCGCGCCGTCTTTCGTTCCTGTCCTACATCTCCACCGTGCCGAAGAGCCGGTCACCGGCGTCGCCGAGGCCCGGTCGGATAAAGCGGTTGCTGTCAAGCTCGCGGTCGAGTGTCGCTACGTACACGTCGACGTCCGGATGATGCTCTTGCAGCTCCCGGACCCCCTCAGGCGCGGCAATAATCCCGACGAACTTGATCCATTCGGCGCCCCAGTCCTTCAGGACCGTGACCGCGTCCCGAGCCGATCCGCCAGTCGCGAGCATCGGGTCGAGGACGACCACGAGGTCGTCCGGGCAGTCTTTAGGCAACCGGTTGTAGTAGGAGACCGGTGAATGTGTCTCCTCATCGCGGTACATGCCCAGATGCCAGACCTCGGAGTGGGGGATGATGTCCGCGGCCGGGTCGACCATGCCGAGCCCCGCGCGAATGATCGGTACGAGTCCGATGCGTGGCTCCAGCGCGTATCCGGTCGATTCCTCGAGCGGCGTGCGGTACGGGAAGGAGCGCAGCGGGACGTCGGCCATCGCCTCGTACACCAGTAGGCTCGTCAGCTCGCGGACGAGCTCACGGAACATCCGCGTGTCGGTCCGTTCGTCCGACAACAGCGTCAGCTTGTGCCGGATCAGCGGATGCCCGCTGACATGGAGCTTGGGGAACTCGGCGAGACGGCTTTCCTCGGACATGTGACGACGGTCCTTTCCTTCGCGCGGCGGCGCGCGATCGGGTGCACTACGACGGCAGCAAGCCAAGCTCGCGCATGAGCCCGAAGCCGTCCTCGGTCTTTCCTTCGGGAATGTACTCCAGAGCGACCCATCCCTCATAGGCGGATGCGTCGATCACCTTGAACAATTCCCGGAAATCGATATCGCCGCTCCCCGGATGATGACGCCCCGGGACGTCGGCGATCTGGATATGGCCGATGCGGTCGGCGTGCTCGCGGATGATCGTGATCGGGTCTTCGCCCATCCGCACGGCGTGATACACGTCCAGCTGCAGGGTGAGGTTGGCGATGTCCATCTCGTCGATGAGGTCGAGTGCCGCCCGGACGGTCGGCAAGGCGAAGTCGGGAACGTCATAGGAGTTCACCGGCTCGACGGTCATGTCCAGCCGGTATTCGCCAAGCTCGTTGGCCGCGAAGCGGACATTCTGGAGCAGTGCCAGGTCGTTCTCGGGCGTCGCGTCGGATGCGCCGGCGAGCAGGTTGATGTGTTCCGGCTGGAGCACCCGGGCGTATTCGATCGCGCGCTCCACCCCGGCCCGGAACTCCTCTTGCCGGTCGAGGTTCGCCGCGATCCCGCGATCCCCGGCCGCCCAGTCACCGGCTGGCAGGTTGAAGAGCGCCAGGTGCAGGTTGTGACGGGTCAGCTCGCGCGCGATGTCCGTGGCGGGGAACTCGTAGGGAAACTGGAACTCGACAGCGGTGAAACCCGCGTCCGCCGCTCGCGCGAACCGCTCGAGGAACGGGACATCCGTGAAGAGCATCGTCAGGTTTGCGGCAAGCTTGGGCATCCGGGCATCTACCTCCCAATGGGAACGTTGCGCATCGCGCATCAACCACGGGTATTGTGCCAGACGTTTCGGCGCTGGTCCGGTCGCGGGCCAGCCCGTTCTGGGCGATAATCGGGCTGTTGTGACGTGAACCCGGAAAGGACCTCTCCACGATGACGCATTGGCCCCGTTTGACGCTTGCTTCCGGCCCGGTTGATGTACCCCACGAAGCGCTGCGCGCGATGCAGCAGCCGGTTGTCTACCATTACGATCCCGTGTTCATCGAGGCGTTCGAACGCACGACCGGCATGATGCAGCAGGTCTTCAACACGACGCACGACATCGTGATCCTGCAGGCCGAGGCGATCGCGGGCATCGAGGCCGCTGCCGCATCGACGATCGAACCGGGCACGCGCGTCCTGAATCTCGTCTCCGGTGTCTTCGGGAAGTTCTTCGAGGATTACATCCGGCGCTATGGTGGCGAGACGATCGAGCTGTCGGTGCCGTACAACGCGGCGATCGACCCCGACGATGTCCGGAGGGTGCTGGACGTCGAGCCGAACATCTCCGTTGTCTCGCTGGTCCATTCGGAGACGCCTTCCGGCACGATCAACCCGGTCGGCGAGATCTGCCGGATCGCGAAGGAATTCGGCGCGGTCACGATCGTCGATACCGTCTCCGGGCTCGGCAGCGAGCCGCTGGACGTGGACGCGGACGGCATCGACATCGCCATCGCCGGGCCGCAGAAGTGCCTCGCCGGCGTCCCCGGCCTTTCCCTGATGGCGATCAGCCCGGATGCCTGGGCGCGGATGGAGTCGCTGGAGAACCCAGTTCGCGGCTCCTTCCTGTCGTTGCTCGACTGGAAGTCGACGTGGATCGAGCAGAAGCGTTTTCCGTATACGCCATCGGTCAGCACCATGTATTCGCTTGAGGCGACGCTGCGGCTCGCGTTGGACGAGGGGATCGACAACATGATCCGCCGTCACCACCGAAGCGCCGAGGCGACCCGCGCCGCGGTGGAGGCGCTCGGTCTGGAGCTTTGGGCGGAGTCGGTCGAGGTCGCCGGCGCGAACTGCACGGCGGTCCGCGTGCCCGACGGTATCGAGGACAAGGCCTTGCGCGAGGCGATGCGCAACCGCTACGGGGTCATGATCTCCGGGGGCTACGGGGAGCTGGCCGGGAAGCTTTTCCGGCTCGGACATATGGGACTCTCGGCCCATCCGACCGCGATCATTGCCCAGATCGGGGTGCTAGAGCGGTCACTCGCCGACCTTGGCCACAAGGTTGAATTCGGTGCCGGGGTGGGCGCGGCAATCGCAGCGCTCGAAGGCTGGGACGATTCAGCCACCTAAAGGCGTACAGCCGGCCCGTGTGGCCGGCTCCCGTCATCCCGAGCCGTGAGCCCGCGTACGGGCGAACGTGTCGAGGGGTCTTTGCTCTGGCATGAAGCAGATGTCCGTTGAAGCAAAGATCCCTCCACGCACGCCCGCTACGCGGAGCGTTTGGTCGGGATGACGACCGGTTGGGAGATGTGCTTTCCCTCTACCGGTCGATCCCGTCCCATGCCTTGCGGAACTCGCGAAGCGTGAATTCCCGATGCTCCGGTTGCGGAATCCAGCTGCTGATCATCACTTCGTCCGCGCCGGTTTCGTCGGCGAAGGCCTTGACCTCCTGCGCGACGCCTAAGGGCGTGCCGACAATATGGTTCTGGAGCATTTGGCCCATCTGGATCATGGCGTGATCCGGGATCTTGAATGCCATGGCTTCTTCGAGGCTCGGCACCTTGTAGGTCCCGATCTGCCCGGTGATGAGCCGGTAGAGCGACAGGCGGACGATGCTGGCCCAGTCCTCTGCCTTTTGCTCCGTCTCGCCGAGGACGATGCTCACCGCCAGGATCGAGTGTGGCGACTCGCGATACTGCGATGGCTGGAAGTTGTCGCGGTAGTAGCGCATGACCTGCGTCGCCATCGGCCGGTTGATATGCGAGGCAAAGGAGAATCCGAGGCCCATGTGGGCGGCCAACTGGCCGCTGAAGGCGCTCGAGCCGAGCAACCAAACAGGCGGCAGGGGCGTATCTGCCGGGATGGCGGAGATCGTCGAGAACAGGTGACCCTCCGGGAAATCCCCGCTGTCGAATGCGAGAAGCTCGGCGACGTTTTGTGGATAGTCGTCGGCGTTCAATGCGTCAGGATTGCGGCGGAGCGCCAGGGCGGTCTTCGTGTCAGTTCCCGGCGCGCGGCCCAGGCCAAGGTCGATACGCCCCGGGTTGATGGCATTGAGGAGTCGGAACGTCTCGACGACCTTCAGAGGCGCCTGGTTCGGCAACATGATCCCGCCTGCGCCGAGTCGGATGCGCTCGGTGTGGTTGGCGACGTGGGCGATCATGATCTCCGGCGAGCCATTGGAGAGGCTGGCCGCGTTGTGGTGCTCGGCGAACCAGACGCGCTCGTATCCGAGCGATTCGGCGACCTTTGCCATCTGGACGGAGACCGCGATCGAGTCTGACGACGATTGCCCCTCCATGACGTACGGGATATCGAGAACCGAGAGGGAACGGGACATGAATCCTCCTGTGAGCATGCTGAACGCGATGCGGGCAGCACCCCCGTCGCGATCCGGGGCGATGGGATGCTACCCGAGTGCATAGGAACTAACAATAGCAAAGTATCGTTGGCGCGCCCTGCACGGTACGAAGAAGGCGCATCCCGAAAACCGGGATGCGCCTTCTCTCAAGCTCGAGGGTGCGTGCGCCTCGTGGTTACGCGTATTCGGGAATGTCGTCCGGATCGCGGAAGTCATCCCGCATCCGGAAGGCTTCGACGAGGAACAGGATGACCGCAACGATCGACGTTGCGACGCACCACTGGCACCATGCGTGGATCACGTTGGCCTCGAGGTAGGTGAGATACCCGAAGTAGATGAGGGACGAGACCAGCAGGATCATGATCCCGGCATTCGCGAGGTAGGCGTATTCCTCGATCCGGTCACGCACCACGATCAGGGCGATCACCGCCAGGAACATGAGCAGCCCCATCAACGCGACGGGGATGCCCATGATCTCGGAGTACCGACTGGTTTGCACGATCTCGCAACCGCCCCCGGCGCAGACGAGCGCGTCCAGGTTGTAGTGCACGTAGGTGAGATAACCGGAGATGCCGGCTCCCACGATGGCGAGAACGAGGGACACGATCGAAAGGCGCTTCATGGCGGACTTCCTTATGGCGCGGTTTCGACCGCCGTCTGGATCTGGCGGCGGAGCAGGTCGTAGCCCGAGCTGGTCTGCTGGACGACGTTCGGCTCACCGTTGCCGTTGTCGATGATGAACATCGGCGTCGCGCTGATACCGAGCGCACGGCCTTCGTCGCGAGACTGGACGACGGCGCTCTGGTAGCGGCCGCTGTCGAGGCACTCGTTGAAGGCATCCGTGTCGAGACCGAGCTCCTCAGCAAACTTCTTGAGCCGGTCGTTGCTGAACGTGCCCTGGTTCACGCCGCCGAAGTTCGCGTACAGCTTGTCGTGGTACTCAAGGTACTTGTCCTGCTCTCCGGCGCAGATCGCAGCCTCGGCGGCCTGGGCCGACTCGTTGCCGTCGCTGGTGATGTCGCCCTCACCCAGTGCCGGGAACTCGCGGAACTCGATCCGGACCTGCCCGTCGCGGACAAAGTCGTCGATGATCTGCGGGTAGGAGTCCTCGTGGAACTGCTTGCAGAAGTGGCACTGGTAGTCGGCGTAGATGGTGAAGGTGACCGGTGCGTTCGGGTCACCGAGGAACGCGCCCTGGTATGAGGTTGACTCACCAGCTTCGGGCGAGGCGTCCGGCGTGGCACCGGCGGCCGCGATCGGCGGCGGGGCCATGGCGAGGTCGCCGTAGTCGATGTTCGAGCCGTCGTTCGACGGACGGTTCACCAGAATCAGCACGACAGCCACCACGACCGCGGCGGCGATACCGCCGATGATGAGCCGGAGCTGCTTCTTCTGCTGTTCCTTCTTAATGGCCGCCTCACGACGAGCCTGGCGCCGGTCGGACGGCCGCGCGCCGGACGTCGACCCGGCGTTCTTGGCGGTTGTGGACGCCGTCGACGTTGCCGATGTCGATCCTGTTACCGGTGTGCCTGTCGCTTGCTGCTGAGCGCGTGCCCGCGGTTGCTGCGACCGGTTCTTCTTGCGGGACGCATTCTTGCCCGACCGGTTCTTCTTCGGTGGTCGCTGACTCATCAAATACTCCAGAAAATGACCTGTCGAATAATCCACCCCGGCCACACACGAGCGTGCGCCCGGAAGCGCCGGAACAGGGATATTTGTCCTTTCCCTTGTTCCGCAAGTGTACGGTACGCCGGGAAAAAACGCTGTAGGGAAGGCCCCTTCATTATGTCCGCGTCGCCGCCCTTAAGGCGGGCGTGAGCGACCCTGTCGTTGATGTGTACGCACGGACGCAGGGGCTGGATTCCCCGTGTCGCGTCTTAACGGAATACACCCCCGGCACAAGGCACGGGGGTGTATCGGGCTGTGTCCTCTGGAAGGACGGCTGGTCGCCGGCCTAGTAGTAGGCAGCCTCGTTGTCGAGGAGAACCTTCACGGCCTCGGCGCGCGGACCCTTCGGGCCCTGGCCAAGCCGGAATTCAACCTCGTCGCCGACGCGCGGGCGCACGCCGTTGACGGCGGACTGATGGAAGAAGACATCGCCGTTGCCGCCAGAAGTCGGGCGGATGAAGCCGAAGCCACGGATCTCGTCGAAGCGATCGACGGTTCCCGTCTCCACCGGAAGGCTGCTAACGTCCACCGTCTCGCGCGGAGCGCGGGCTGGCGGGTTCGGGTTGGCCTCGAGAACGGTCACCGAGACAGCGCTCGGACCCTTCGGGCCCATTCCTTCAACAAACTCCACACGGTCGCCTTCGCCAAGCGGGTCGAGACCGAGAACGGAACGGTGGACGAAGAGATCGTCGCCGCCTTCATCGCGAGCGATGAAGCCGAAGCCCTTCTCAGCGTTGAACCACTTAACTGTACCTGTAGCCATGAGATGATCCTGTAATCCTGCGGCGAAGGCGACTGTCGCCATGCGCCGTTAACGTGACGGCATAACCGAATATGCCGGTATGGTGAGAAACCGTATCAATATTTTGACAGGTGCCCGGAAAGAGTATACGGCATTTTGACCGATACCGGAAGAGGGGAAGCAAAATTACTTTCGCATACGCATTTTCCGGGATTGTTCGACGTCAAACCATTTGATTGTGAAAAAACGGTGGTACAACTGTATACAATTCTCGACATATTTCAACCAAACGGCGTATAACCGGTGTACGAGGCCCTCCGACCGGGGGCATTGCGACCGGGCATGCGCCCGGTCAGGAGAACCACAAGGAGAGATGGATCGTGACTCATACCGAGGATCGAAGCCGCGCCACGCTCAATCGACGCCAGCTGATGCAGGGGGCTACAGCGGCGTCGTTTGCCCTGTTCTCGCAGCAGGTGCTTGCCGGTGCGCAGGTCGCAACGCCTGATACACCGATGCCGGCCAGCTTCTCCGAGGCGCCGTCGATTGCGGAGATGGGGGACCTTCCGCCGGTCGAGGAGCGACTGCCGAAGAACCCGAAGGTCGTGGTGCCGCACAGCGAGGTCGGCCAGTATGGCGGGCAGTTCCGCCTGGTCTTCCAGGGCCCGGCCGATGGTGCGTGGCTCGTCCCGATGACGAACAACTACGAGTTCCTCGTGCGGTGGAAGCCTGATACGATCAACTTCAGCATCGAGGAGCTGGAGCCGAACCTCGCCGAGAGCATCGACATCGAGGATGACGGCGCAACGTACATCTTCCATCTCCGCGAGGGCATCAAGTGGTCGGACGGCGAGGAGTTCAACGCCGACGACATCATGTTCTGGTACAACGACTATCTCCTGAACGAGGAGCTCTCGCCTGCCGTCCCGGGGTGGCTCACCGTGGACGGGGAGCCGGTGGTGGTCGAGAAAGTCGACGACTACACCGTGAAGTTCTCCTTCGCGGGTCCGAACGGCCTCTTCCTGATCCGTCTCGCCACGCCGACGGGCCGCATCGTCACCGGCCTGCCGGAGCACTTCATGAAGGAGTGGCACAAGGATTACCGGCCCGAGGTCGAGCAGGAGGCGATCGACGCCGACCTGACCTCATGGACGGACCTCTTCCTCCAGAAGCAGAACGCCCAGGTGACGCCGGAGCTGCCGGTGCTCGGTGCCTGGATCCAGGAGAACGGTGCCAGCGAGAATGCCCAGCAGGTAACCGCGCGCCGCAATCCTTACTACTTCAAGGTCGACACCGAGGGCAACCAGCTTCCGTACATGGACGAGGTCGTTTATCGCGTCGTCCAGGACCCGGAAGTGATGATCCTTAACGCCCTGAACGGCGAGGTCGACTTCCTGAACGTCGGCGTCCCGTCCTCGCGTGACAAGCCGCTCTTCTTCGACGGCCAGGAGGCTGGTGGCTTCCGGATCATCGATCTCATCCCGGCGATCATGAACCAGCTCATCGTCGCCCTGAACCTGACGCATACGGATGAGACGAAGCGCGAGATCTTCGCCAACAAGGACTTCCGCATCGGCCTCTCACACGCCATCAACCGGCAGGAGATCATCGACGCGGTCTACGTGTCCCAGGGCGAGCCATGGCAGGCGGCCCCGCGGCCGGAGTCCGAGGACTTCTACCACGAGCAACTTGCCAAGCAGTACACCGAGTACGACGTCGACCTGGCCAACGAGTATCTCGACAAGGTCCTTCCAGACAAGGACAACGACGGTTACCGCCTCGGCCCGGACGGCGAGCGCTTCTTCTTCGTCGTCGAAGGCGCGGCCGATATCGAGGCCGAGTGGCCCGACATCCTCGACATGATCCGCCAGTACTGGGATGCCGTCGGTATCCAGGTCCAGATCAATCCGGTCGAGCGATCGCTCTACTACGAGCGGACCGCCGCGAACCAGCACGATGCGTCGTTCTGGGCCGGAGGTGGCGGCGTCGATGTCGTCCTCGGCGCGAACTGGTACATGCCGACCAGCGTCGCCGGGTCGATCTATGCGACGCCGTGGGCCATCTGGGCGACCAACCCTGAGGGTGACGGAGCGATGGAGCCGCCCGAAGAGGTGAAGCGCCAGATCGAACTGTTCGCCGAGTTGCAGAAGACGGCCGACGCTGATGAGCAGGTGGCGCTGATGCGCGAGATTCTCGACATCGCTGCCGAGATGTTCTACGGCATCGGTATCGCGCTCCCGCCGGCGGGATACACCGTGGTGACGAACCGGATGCAGAACATCCCGGACGTCATGCTCGATGCGTGGCTCTACCCGACGCCCGCACCGACGAACCCGGAACAGTACTTCATCCGGGAGTAATTCGCGGTGAACCTTCCCACGCCCCGTCGGTACCTTGCCGGCGGGGCGTGCCGTGCTACAGGACGAACTGATGCTCCAGTATGTGATCCGGCGCCTGCTGATCATGATCCCCACGCTGCTTGCGATCTCGCTCGTGGCGTTCATCATCATCCAGCTGCCGCCCGGAGATTACCTCACCACCGTTATTACCAACGCCGCGGCGCGCGGCGAAACCATCGATCCCGCGGAGGTTGCCCGTCTCGAGCGCCAGTACGGTCTCGACAAGCCCATAGTGCTCCAGTACTTCGACTGGCTGGGCGGCCTGCTCGTGGGCGATTGGGGCTATTCCTTCGAATACAACCGTCCCGTGTCCGAGTTGATCTGGGAACGTATCGGCTGGAGCTTCGTGATCTCGCTTCTCTCGCTTCTCGTCGTCTGGTTCGTGGCCTTCCCGCTCGGCGTCTTCTCGGCCGTCCGGCAGCATTCCTGGGGCGATTACATCACGGCTTTCTTCGGCTTTATCGGTCTCTCGACCCCGGACTTCCTGCTGGCGCTGCTGCTGCTCTATATCTCATTCGCCTGGTTCAACCAGAGCGTGGGCGGTCTCTTCTCCCCGGAATACATCGACGCGGCATGGAGCCTTGCCCGGTTCGGTGACCTGCTCGCGCACCTGTGGGTGCCGCTCGTGATCCTCGGTACCAACGGGATCGCCAGCATGACCCGGATCATGCGCGCGAACCTGCTCGACGAGCTTCGCAAGCCCTACGTGACCACGGCCCGCGCCAAGGGCCTCACGGAAGCACGCCTCACGATGAAGTACCCGGTGCGCATCGCGGTGAACCCGCTGGTAAGCTCCTCCGGCGGTCTCCTGGCCGGCCTCATCTCCGGCGAGGCGATCGTGGCCGTCGTGCTGAGCCTGCCGACCACCGGCCCCATGTTGCTCGGCGCGCTCCGCGCCCAGGACATGTACCTGGCGGCAAGTTTCATCATGTTGCTGAGCGTGCTCACAACCGTTGGCGTGCTGCTCTCGGATATCGCGCTCGCCTGGGTTGACCCGCGTATCAGGTTTGGCTAGGGACGTTCCGTTCCGCTCATGCAACCCGTAGGACAAGACGAAAGAGGAACGTAATGCGTTTTCCCTGGCCCAAACGCCGTCAGGAGATGGAGACTCCTGTCGGACCGGGTTCACCATTAGAGGATGCGAAATACGACCTGACGCCGAATATCCCGACGGATACGCCGGGTCACTGGTTCGACGTCACCGACGCCGATGGAACCGATGAGGAATCGCTCATCGAGGCCCGTGCCACCCAGCGGGAGGGCACGGTCGATGTCGCGCCGCAGTGGAAGCTGGTCTGGTGGCGGTTCCGGAAGAGCAAGCTGGCGGTCTTCGGTCTGGTCATGACGATCCTGCTGTACCTGGTTGCGATCTTCGCGCCGTTCATCGCGCCGTACACGACCAGCGAGATCAACGCCCAGTACACCTACGCGCCGCCGCAGCGCCTGCATTTCTTCCAGGACGGCAGATGGGATCCGTACGTCACCGGTTACCAGGTGGAGATCGATGCCGAATCGCTCCGCCGTACATTCGAGCCGGATGACTCCCAGCGTGTGGATGTGGACTTCTTCGTGCGCGGGCACGAATGGGAGTTCCTCGGCCTGTTCCCGACGGATCTCCACCTGATCGGGACAGAGAATTCGTCGGATCCGATGTATCTCATGGGTGCCGACCACAACGGGCGGGATCTCTTCAGCCGGATCATCTACGCCACCCGTATCTCCATGACGATCGGCCTCGTCGGCGTCGCTATCAGTTTCGTGCTCGGTATCGTGCTCGGCGGAATCTCCGGCTATTTCGGCGGCTGGGTCGACATGTTCATTCAGCGCCTCATCGAGTTCATCGGCGCGTTGCCGACGATCCCGCTCTGGATGGGTCTCGCCGCCGCCTTGCCACCGCAATGGGGCGGGTTGCAGGTCTACTTCGGCATCACCATCATCCTCTCGCTCATCGGGTGGACTGGCCTGGCGCGCGTTGTTCGCGGCCGGTTCCTCCAGCTGCGTGAGGAGGACTTCGTGATCGCCGCGCAGCTCGATGGCGCGAGCAGGATGCGCATCATAACCCGGCATATGCTGCCATCGTTCTCCAGCCACATCATTGCCCAGCTCACCCTGTCGATCCCCGCGATGATCCTTGGCGAGACGTCGCTCAGCTTCCTGGGCCTCGGAATCCGGGCACCAAACGTGAGCTGGGGTGTGCTGCTGGAGGGCGCCAACAACGTCCGCGCGATCGCGACGGCGCCGTGGCTGTTGCTGCCGGCCCTCGCGGTCATGATCGCCGTGATGGCGCTGTACTTCCTCGGTGACGGACTGCGCGATGCGGCGGACCCGTATTCTGGCTAGGAGCGAGACATGACAGACACAACACATGGGACCCAGCGAACCGCTCCGGCTGCTTCGGGAAACGACTACGTGCTCGAGATCGACGACCTGCACACGCACTTCTTCACGAACGAAGGCGTCGTGAAAGCGGTCGATGGCGTCAGCATGAAGCTGCAGCGTGGCAAGACGCTCGCCGTCGTCGGCGAGAGCGGCTGCGGCAAGAGCATCACGGCCCGCTCGATCCTCCAGATCGTCGACAAGCCGGGCCGCATCGTTAGTGGCTCGATCAAGCTGCACCGGTCCGGGCGGGAGGGCCGCTCCGCCGGGACGATCGACCTGGCCGCGCTTGACCCGAAGAGCAAGGTGCTCCGGGATGTCCGTGGTAAGGACATCTCGATGATTTTCCAGGAGCCAATGACCTCGCTGAGTCCCGTCCACAGGATCGGGAACCAGATTCGCGAGGCGGTGCTGACGCACTTCGACGTCTCCAAGGAAGAAGCCCACGAGCGCGCGGTCGAGAGCCTCCGCCTCGTCGGCATCCCCCGGCCGGACCGCCAGGTGGATCGCTACCCGTTCCAGCTCTCCGGCGGTATGCGCCAGCGCGCGATGATCGCGATGGCGCTTGTCGGGCGGCCGGATATCCTCATCGCCGACGAGCCGACCACTGCCCTCGACGTGACGACGCAAGCGCAGATCCTGGACCTGATCCGGGAGCTGCAGTCGGAGCTGGGCATGTCGCTCATCATGATCACCCACGACCTCGGTGTCGTCGCCGAGATGGCGGACGATGTCGCCGTGATGTACCTCGGGACCGTGGCGGAGGAGGGGACGGTCGACCAGATCTTCCACGAGCCGCGTCACCCGTACACCCGCGCCTTGCTTCGCTCCGTCCCGCGCGTCGGCGAGCACGAGCGCAGCAAGCGCCTGTACACTATCGCCGGCTCCGTCCCGAACCCGTACAGCCGCCCGACCGGTTGCCCGTACAGCACGCGGTGCGATTTCTACATGGACGGGCTCTGCAACAAGGTGGTGCCGCCGCCGATCGCGTTCGACGAGACGCACAAGGCGCGATGCCTGCTCTACACGAACGCGGGCGTTCAGTACATGGAGCGTGAGCGCCAGGAGAAGGGGGTGACGGCATGAGCACGGCACATGTCACGTCGTCCCCGGAGGTCGCGCCGATCCTCAAGATCCGCGACCTCAAGATGTACTTCCCGGTCAAGAAGGGCGCGTTCAGCCGTGAGCGGGGTGAGGTCAAGGCCGTCGATGGTGTCTCGTTCGACATCATCCAGGGCGAAACCCTCGGCCTCGTCGGCGAGAGCGGCTGTGGCAAGACGACGATCGGCCGGTCGATCATGCGGGTCTACAACCCGACGTCCGGCACGATGGAGTACCGCTCCGGGAGCGGCTCCGCCGTGGATCTCGCGAAGGTGCAAGGCAAGGACCTGAAGGGCGTGCGGAAGGAGATCCGCATGGTCTTCCAGGACCCGCATGCCTCGCTGAACCCGCGCATGACGCTCCGCGACATCATCGCCGAGCCGTTGCGCGCCTATGGCCGGGACAAGGGTTCGTCGCTCAACGACCAGATCGCGTCGCTCCTGAAGCGCGTGGGCCTGCGTCCGGAGTATATGCGCCGGTATCCGCATGCGTTCTCCGGCGGCGAGCGCCAGCGCGTCGGCATCGCCCGCGCGCTTGCGACCAATCCGCGACTGCTCGTGGCGGACGAGCCGGTTTCCGCCCTCGACGTCTCGGTTCGCGCGCAGATCATTAACCTGCTGCGCGACCTGCAGGGCGAACTGGGCCTGACGTATCTCTTCATCTCGCACGATCTCAGCGTCGTCGAGCACATCTGCGACCGTGTCGCCGTGATGTACCTCGGGCGTATCGTCGAGCTGGCGGAGACGTCACGCATCTTCGCCTCGCCGAAGATGCCCTACACAGAGTCGCTGCTGTCGGCGGTGCCGATCGCCGACCCGCGCCAGCGCGGGTCCAAGACGCGGATCATGCTCCAGGGCGAGCTGCCGGACCCGGCGAACCCGCCGGCGGGGTGCCCGTTCCACACCCGGTGCCGGTATGCGCAGGACGTCTGCTCGGAGGTCCGACCGGAGCTGCGAGAGGTCGAGCCGGGCCACTGGGCCGCCTGCCACTTCTCCGACGAGCTGGAGCTGCAGGGCGCAGCGTCGCTGCACGAAACATCCTCGCCGTTGAGCCCGCGCGACCAACGGACGATCACGCAGGACCAGACGCCAATCTAGGCAAGAGAACGGGCGGCCACCTGGCCGCCCGTTCTCTTGCCTTCCGTCATTCGCGGCGGCTAGCTCACCGCCGTCGCTTCCGGTGTGCCGAGCGGCTCGACCGCGCCGGCGGGATAGACGCCGACATAGACCTCCAGGTCGTCCTTGTCGTCATCATCGTCGTCGTCATCGTCCATGTCCGGACCGATCCATGCCCGGCCCTCGAAGCCGGAGCCCTCGGACTCGTCCAGCTGGATCAGGACGCCGCCGTTCTCGTCGATCTCGCCCTCGATGACGCCGACCGCCACGATCGGGGTAGAGGTGTCGTCACCTTCGTGGATGACGAGCAGGTGCGGCTCGTTGAGGAGATCGTCGAGGATCATCCCGTCCTCATCATCTTCCTCGGTATAGAGCTCGTCCGGCATCTCCTGGCCGTTACCGATGACCGCCCAGATGCGTTCCCGGTCATCGTCATCGTCGTCCATCTCTAGCTCGCCGATCTCCTCGATGGGCTCGGCGTCGTCAATGGCCTCGACCGTTCCGCTGTAGACCCACGCGCTGAATCGATCGTCGTCGTCTTGCGCGAGCGATGCGGGCGCCGCGATCAGCCCCGTGCCGAGCAAGAGCGATCCGGCCAGCATGCCGCGCAAGGTCTTCCAGGTCGTTCCGTTGGTCATGGTGACTCCTTCTCGTAGTGCTGGATCGAGAGTTTCTGTACCGGGGACGTGCATGGACCATGCCATGTCACCCTTCACTCCAGTAGAGGGGACTGAGGGGGAAACGATACACGGATGGTCGATATCGACCATCCGTGTAGTGGAGCTCTGTGGCGAGGGTTGCGGCTACTCGCCCAGCGCTTCGTCGAGGAGCCCCTGCAGCTCTTCGTAGCTGCCGACGGATAAGATCTCGCCATTGTCGATTGACAGGCTCGGCGTGCCGGGAACGCCCCGCTCCACGCCAAGGTAGACGTAGGAGATGATCGCCGGTTCGTACTTGCCGCTGTCGAGGCAGTCGTCGAAGACGTCGGTGTCGAGCCCGAGATCCGCGGCGAACGCCTTGAGGTTGCTGTTGCTGAACGCACCGGAGTTCGGCGTCATCTCGCCGGAGAAGAGGGTCTGGTAGTACTCCAGGTATGCGCCCTGCTCGGCCGCGCACATCGCCGCCTCGGCCGCCTGGACCGACTCGAGCGAATCATCGTCGAGCGCCTGGATGCTCGGGACGCCCACGACCGTGAAGTCCAGCAGCTCCAGCTTCACCTTGCCGGTTGCGACGTAGTCCGCGACGAGCTGTGGCTCGATGGTGTTGTAGAAGTTGCGGCAATGCGGGCACTGGTAATCGGCGTAGATCTGGAGCGTCACCGGCGCATCGGGATCTCCCACGATGTACCCGCGCAGCTCGACATCCGCCACCGGGGAGGCTTCGGGCGACGCGACCGGCGTCGAGCCGGGTTCCTGGACGGTCGTCGCGTTCTGGACCGGAAGATCGGTGAAATCGACGGCCGATTCGTCCTGGGCGGAAAGCGCGCCTGGCGCGAACCCGGCACAGATCATCAGCGCGAATGCGAGAGTCCTCAACGAACGCAAGATATGCATGCGCGTATCCCTTTCAATGATACGGCCGACGCTCTTCCGACATATGCGAAACGTCTGGCAAGGAATTTGCCTGTATAGAGTGGAACGTTTGTTCGAAACGGTTCCGCCATGAGATCCACCACACAGGATGACAGAGGAGTATTTTCGCATGACTGACCGCAATGACAACCAGAACCAGCAGCAGAACCCGGTCAAGGATCCCGACAGCTGGACGACTGGTGACCAGCCGATGACCGGTCCGCAGCGTTCCTATCTCGAGACGCTGCTCCAGCAAGCCGGCAAGTCGATCGACGACCTGGACGAGAACATGACCAAGGCGGACGCTTCGAAGCTGATCGACGAGCTTCAGAAGGAAACGGGCCGGGGCACCGATCAGGGATAAATCGCCATTCGCCCGACACACGAGAAGGGGGACGCGGTCATGCCGCGCCCCCCTTTTCGTACCGTTAGACGTTCTTGCGGCCTGTGAGCAGGTTGTACACCAGCACGATCAACGCGATGACCAGCAGCAGGTGGATGAAGCCGCCGGCGACGTCGAGCAAGAGCCCGACCAGCCAAACGGCCACGATGATCACGAAGATGATCCAGAGGATCTGGCCCATGGGCTCTCCTTCCCTTGTCGGCCGTAGTCGTCCCCGACTGGACGCCACGTGTCCTTCGATCTGGTTCGACTGACGCAAGAAGCTGACCGCCATCAGGGAAATGAACCGGACCGATGGCTGTTCCTGGCTCCTTTGCGCGAACTTGCGTAGGGGTAGGGGGTTAGGGTACTATGGGGGCGTTGGGTCGAAGTAATTCATTCGAGGAAAGTCCAATGCCATCCGTAACCCGTTTGCCCGATGATGCGCGCGACGAGCTTGTTGCCCGGCTCCAGCGGATCGAGGGGCAGGCGCGAGGAATCCAGAAAATGATCGAAGACGGGCGTGAATGCTCCGAGATCATGAACCAGATGGCGTCCGTCAAGGCCGCCGTGAACTCCGTCAGCGCAAACCTGTTCGAGTCGTTCGCCCTTTATTGCATCAATAACCCCGAGGAGTTCGGCAGCCAGGAAGAATCGATCCGGGCAGCCGTCAAGACGCTCGTTCGTGCAGGGAAGTAACCATGACAACAGAAACCGCCACCACCGGCATCCTGACAGACCGCATCTTCACGCCGGGCCTCGCGCAGGTCGCCTACCTCATCGCCGACACGGAGGCCGGCGAGGCGGCGATCATCGACCCGCGTCGCGATGTCGATGCGTACGTTGCCTGGGCTGAGGAGCGGGGACTCCGCTTCGTCACCATTCTCGAGACGCACGTTCACGCCGACTTCGTCTCAGGCGGCAAGGAGCTCGCCCGCGTCACCGGCGCTCCGATCTACGCACCGCGATTGGGCCAGGTGGAGTACGAGCACACGCCGGTCGACGATGGCGACGTGATCCACGTCGGCCGCGCACGCCTGAAGGCGGTCTGGACGCCCGGTCACACCCCGGAGCACATCGCCTTTCTGTTGCTGCCGGACCCGGAGAGCGAAGAGCCCGTCGCGCTGTACTCGGGCGACGTCCTCTTCGTTGGCGATGTCGGACGGCCCGACCTGCTTGGCGACGAGGCGACCGAGCGACTCAGCAACCAGCTCTACGAGACCGTGACGGAGCGTTTGAAGACGCTGCCCGACGATGTCATCGTCTACCCGGGCCATACGGCCGGTTCCTCCTGCGGGAAGAAGATCGGCGATGCCCCGTCGACCACGATCGGCGCCGAGAAAATCGGGAACTATGCATTCCGGCACGACAGCCGCGAGCCATTCGTCGCCGATGTCATGGAGGGCATGCCGAAGCCACCGGCCTACTATCCGCAGCTCAAGAAGGTCAACAAGGCCGGCGCGACGTATCTCGCAGACCTTCCTGCGCCCCGTCCCCTGTCCCCGGAGGACGTGCGCACCGCGATGGCGAACGGGAGTATGGTGATCGATGTCCGCGACTTCGCGTCGTTCGGCCAGAAGCACATCCCTGGCGCGATCTTCGCCGGCTTCGGCCCGAACTTCCATACGTGGATGGGCTGGCTGGCGCCGTACGACCGTGACCTGGTCATCGTCGGTGGCGAGGACGCGCCAATCGACGAGATCGTCACCGCGCTTCACCAGATCGGTATCGACCGGGTAACCGGATACCTCGACGGCGGCATCGATGCGTGGGACGGCGAGGTGGCAACCTTGCCGCAGCTCGACGTGCGGAGCCTTCACGCGTCGCGAGGTGACTACCACGTCCTGGACGTCCGTAACCCGGACGAGTGGGCGCAGGGCCATATCGAGGGCGCGATGCATCATCCCGCCACGGAGATCGCGACCGGTAACCTGCCCGCCAACCTGCCGGATGACAAGCCGCTCGCGGTGATCTGTGGCACCGGCTACCGCTCATCCGTCACGGCCTCCATTTTGCAAGGCTCGGGAGTGGACAATCTGGTCAATGTCGCCGGTGGTATGACGGCCTGGAACGAGGCCGGCCAGCCGGTCGTGAAGTAGAAGAGGAGCACCATGCTAGGGAAGCTGTTCAACAACGAGCCTGATCCGCGCGAGATCACGAACGCGGACGCCGCGAAAATCTACGAGGAGAAGGGCGCGACCTTCGTCGACGTTCGCGAGCCCGAGGAGTGGGCCGAGGGACACATGCCCGGCGCGGTGCACATCCCGCTCGGCGACCTCCAGCGCCGTGCCAACGAGCTGCCACAGGATGGTGACATCATCACGGTCTGCCGCAGCGGCGGTCGCAGCCTGAACGCCGTCGACATCCTGCAGCGGACCGGTCGGCCGGGTGCGAAGAGCATGGCTGGCGGCATGATCGAATGGAAGAAGAGCGGACGCGCGGTCGAGTAACGAACGTGATGAGCCCCGGCCAGATCATCTGGCCGGGGCTTTTCTTGCGCGCGGGCTACTACCGGGAGGCCGCCGCCAGGCGGTCGAGGAACATCTCGCTGAACGCCGCCCCATCGACCTCCGTCACGACGTTGACTTCCCGGCCAGCCGCCGACGGCTCGAACGTCATGACCCCATCCTCGACATACGGAATCAACCGCATTCGCTCGATCGTGACGCCGTCCCAAGCGAGGCCCGCCGCAACGGCGACCGGGTCATAATGGACATTCACCAGGTCATCCGGAAACCCCGCATAGTCAAGCCCGAGCTGGGTGAACCCGGCATCTTCCGCCCTTGCCCGGGATTGCCGCGCGATGAGCGCCCCCAGTGGCCCGGTCGCTTCGATCCGCGTGAGCTCGCGTTCCCGGAGTGGGGCGCGAAGTGCCGTCGTGAACGGTGCGATCGTCAGGGCCACATCCGTATTGAGTACCGCCTCCATCGCCCGGGTGTCCCACTGGGTGTTCCAGTCATACTCCGGGCCCCACGCCGGGAAGCCGTCATCTGGCGGCGAGATGTACCCGCCCATGACGACCAGTTTCCTCCGCTTGAGGATGTCGCCACGGAACGTCTCGAACATCGCGATATTCGTCACGGGCCCGATGCAGATCACCGTCGCCCCGCCGCGAACGCTGGTCTCCAGCAGGTCGATGGCCGCGTTCGCGCTCGACAGAAATGGCGCGACCGGTTCTGGCCAGTACCTCGTATCGCCGGTGAACGGCGCGGCGACCTTGCGCGTCGTCATCGAGCGCCGCGCGCCCGACGCGACCGGGATCTCCTCCCGCCCGACCATCTGCAGGATGTGGCGGACGTAGCCCGCTCGCTGGCCGTCGTCGTCCTGCGTCGTGGTAATGCCGGTGATGCGCACATCCGGCCAGCCGAGCAGCATCACCAGCGCGCAGAGGTCATCCGGATCGCCGCCGAGATCGGTATCGAGGTGAATGCGTTGTGTCATTGGGCCCTATCCGAACGAGACGAAACCGTTAGCGTCAAGCAGCTCCATCATCCGCTCCGCAGAAATGGGCCGGTCGGATACGCCGGCCCCAAGTTGACGTTGATCATAGCAGTGAGGTCATAGACCTCCCCGCCTGACGAGTGCCTTCATGCCTGGGTGTAACGAGCTGTCATCCTGACCGAAGGGAAGGATCCGACGCGATGCGGCGCTTCCCAAGTCCGCTCTCGGATGGGAGCCGTGCTTTCCTGCAGGCCAACGCCTCCTGTATCCCGACCACCATCACGCAGACGAAAGCCCCGATCACCACCAGCGCGTTCAGCCGGTACGCCAGGTCGTTCTGAAGCAACCCTGGTCCAGAATGGCCGTTCATGTAGGCGATGTGGATGTTCATTGCGTAGGCGAGATGGATTACAACGGCGGCAATCCGCAACCTCGGCATCAGCATCGCGGCGATCACCAGCAGCGGCAGCGCCGGGAAGAGGTACCGCTCATGCATCCGCGTCATCGTGACGAACATTGCCATCATCGTCGCGGCCGATCCCCAGGCGAGTGCTATCTGGTTGTCGGTGATCCGCGTCGCGCTCCACAGGATTAGCGCAAACGCGAGAGCGAACAGTGCCATCCCGAGCGCCTGGTACGTGATCCCGGCGAAGAAGACATCCTGATCGCTGAATGGCGCGCCGCGCCCGATCGGCAGGATCCAGATGTTGTGGCCGTTCAGTGAGATCGCGTCGTATTCGTCCACCGCGCCGCGCATGAGGTCAAGCAGCGACCATCTTGCCGGAATGCCGGGCAGCCCCGCATCGAACAATGATGCAACCAATTGGACCAGGCCGAGACCGGCCACGATCCCGGCGGCGGAGTGTCGCATGCCACTCCAGCCGTCCCGTTTCCAGAAGAAGAGCAGCAGGAACGGCGCGATGAGACCGTATTGGGGCTTGATCAGACAGGCATATGCCAGCGGTAGCCAGCTTGCCGCGCTCGCATGGCCGCCGCGCATCGCCAGCCAGACCGCCGCGACCGCGAACAGGGCCGACACAGCATCCCACTGACCCCAGATCGACGACACATAGACGACGCCCGGGCTGAGCAGGAACGCCGCCATGGCGACGAGAGCGGCTCTGCGGCTCGCCAGTTTTCGCCCGATCGCGAAGATCAACGTTCCGATACCGAGATCGGCGAGGATCGCCACCGTCTTGATGATCGCCGGGTCCGGGTAGGTCCCGTCCGCGACGCCGGGCACGACGCCGCTAAGGAGCTTCCCGAGGCCAGCGAAGATCAGGAGGTCTCCTGGCAGGTGATCCTGCGGCACGTCCAGCTCCAGCCCGTAGAACGACGCGAGAGGGTGTTCCACCATCGCCCGGGTCCAGACCTGCATTGTCCAGTGGTCGAAGCCATGTCCACTCCCGACCAGGATGCCCGGAAGCCGGCTCGCGATCGCTGCCAGCAACACGGCCGCCACCGCGAGCCACAGCGCTGCCGGTCTTGCGGCGCGTCGAGCTTTGCGAGCGGGCGGCGCTTTCGATACCGCTGCGGATGGGACATAGGTTGACTGCATTCGATCCTCCCCGGACCTGATGGCGAACCGGCGTGCGTGCCGCCGGTATTGATCCTGGTCAAGAGAACGGGGATGATCATGGAAAAGGGCCGTGGAAGTGAACGGGAATTCTCACGTGGCGAACCGCGACGCCTTTTCGGCGCCGCGCCGTTATCTGTGAGAGTGCCCGGGCGTGCCGGGTACTGATGGGGTGAGATGACGGCGAGCAGGGGAGCACACCAGCAATCGTGGCCGAACAGCGACATGGATGACGGCTACGGCAATGAGGATGACGAGCTGGTGCTCGCCGCGCAGCGGGACCCGGCCCGGTTCGATGTGCTCTATGACCGGTATCACGGCGACATCCATGCGTTCGTGCGCTCGCGCGTCGAGGCCGATGCCACGCACATCGAGGATCTCGTCAGCCGGGTCTTCACCAAGGCACTCGCCGGGTTGCCGTCCTTCCGGGCCGGCTCGTTTCGCGGCTGGCTCTATCGCATTGCCCGAAACGTCGTGATCGATGACCTGCGCATCCAGCGCCCGACCATCCCGATCGACAATGTCGTGCACCTGACGGATAGAGGGCCGCGTCCGGACGACCGGGTGATGCAGCGGATGCTCCATACGGCATTGCGGGAATCACTCGACGTCCTTTCGCCGACACAACGGGCTGTGATCGATCTCCGGCTGCTCGGCATGACGGCGCCCCAGATCGCTGACCATCTGGGCATGAATACCGAAGCCGTCAAGAGCGCGCAGTACCGGGCGTTCGAGCGCCTGCTGAAGCATTTCAAGGAAACCGGTCAGGTGAGGCGGGAAGATCTATGACACGACGTGACGATGCCCATCGCGATCGAGCCGACGAATTGGACCGCGCGATCGATGCGCTGATGCGTGGCGACCATTCCGGTCTTGACGATCTGCCGCCAGAGCCGGCTGCGACCGTCGACCGCCTGTTTTGGTTGTCTCACGAATCCGGAGAGAATCAGGCTGGCGGTGAAGTCAGAGACGACTTCCCGGCTTCGAGGTGGGGAGCGCCTCAACCGGTTCCAGTGAATGAGCCGATCCACACCGCACGCATGGGCGCCCCTGTGAGCGCGCGTACCATGAGGACTCTCGATGCGAACGCGAGAGCGTTTACCGAAGATGCCTCCCCGGCGTCAGGGTTCAGTCGAGGAAGGTCAATACCGCTCGTCATGCGGATTGCGGCGATAGTGCTTGTCGTTGTGGTGTCAGGTGCTGCCATCTATGGAGTCCTGCCGCTTCTGGAGGAGTCCGACCTCGGCACGAGCAACGGCCTGGACGTTGATGACCTGCGACTGGTCCAACTCCTGCCGGAGCAATGCCCGGCCGTCGGAATGAGCCGTCAGGACGCTCTGGATATCCTGCGCGATGTCGATCCGGAGCGCGACGCGGTTCTGCGTCGCTCCATCATGCTGGGACCTGTCGGGGACGAATGGACTCCACCGTTCGACGGCCTCAACCATACCTTCCATACCTGGCTTTCATGCCGCAGGTTCGGACATTCATACGAGGCGATGGTGTACGAGTCACCCTATTTCATCCGCGAGGATTTTTATGGGGACACCTCTATGGGATTCCGGAATCCAGCGGTATCCGCATACTCTGACGACGTGCTCAACGAGATGCTCGACCATCGATATACGGCGGATATGAGTGCGCGCCGGTATTGGGAGGATATCGACCTCCTCCCTGATCCGGCCGAGACACCGCTCCTGCGAGGCGACACGTATGTGAGCGATGACAGGCAGTTCGTGGCGATTCGGGCGATGCAGTTCAACGTCAAATCCGAAACCTGGGAAGAGACGCCAATGGTGGTTGTCTTCCAGCAGGTTGGCGAGCCATACCTCTTGTTCGATATCCTCGCGGTCCCGTCCGGCCACCTGCCGTATTCCTGCTACGGCGTCTCGTCAGTCCATTGGCCCCAGAGCAGGACGGACGGGAAGTGCCTCGACAGCGACGAGGTCTCCAGCGATCCGTAACAGCAAACACTGGCGCACTTTCCCGCGCCCGATGCGTATAGATAGTAGAGAGAATGCGCCCTATGGGGCTTTACATTCCGGGGAAGAAGACGATTAAGCTGCTCGTGTGGGGAAAGAGCAGGATCATGATCATCTTGATCGACTGCCACCAGTATTGCGGTGGCAGGGATCGAGCGGGATGATGCCTCTGACAGGAAGGACAGAAGACGACACCGATGTCGCCTTTGTCCCTCGCAAGGAGGTTCCCATGAGCGTCAAGTTCGGACTCTTCGTTCCCCAGGGCTGGAAGATGGATCTCGTCGATATCGACGATCCGGTCGAGCAGTATGAGGCGATGACCGCCGTCGCCAAACGCGCCGACCAGGGGCCGTGGGATTCGGTCTGGGTCTATGACCACTTCCACACCGTCCCTGAGCCGACGATGGAGACGACGTTCGAGGCATGGACCATCTCCGCGACGCTGGCGCGGGACACCGAGCGCGTCCGCATCGGCCAGATGGTCAGCTGCAACGGTTACCGCAACCCGGCCCTCTTCGCCAAGATCGCCTCGACCGTCGATGTCGCCAGCGGCGGCCGCCTCAATGCCGGTATCGGCGGCGGCTGGTACGAGCACGAGTGGCGCGCCTACGGCTACGGCTTCCCGGAAACGGGACCGCGCATGCGGATGTTCCGCGAGGGCGTCCAGATCATGTACAAGATGTTTTCGGAGGACAAGCCGACCTTCGAGGGCGAGTTCTACACCATTGACGAGCCCATCAACGAGCCGAAGAGCGCGAAGCCGGGCCACAAGATCCCGCTGTGGATCGGTGGCGGTGGTGAGAAGGTGACGCTCAAGCTCGTCGCACAATACGGTGATGCCTGCAATGTCGGCCGCGACCCAGAGCTCTGCCGCCACAAGCTCCAGGTGCTGAAGGACCACTGCGAGAATTTGGAGCGCGACTACGGCGAGATCATCAAGTCGGCTGAGTTGGACGCGATCATTCTCAACGACGGCGACGATGCCGACGCCATCCGCGAGAACCTGCTCTTCGACTACACCATCGTGGGCAAGGCGCAGGAGATCCGCGACTACGTGCAGCGACTGGTCGATGCCGGTATCGACTACATCATCGTCTACCTGCCCGGCGTGGCGACGAACCATGATCTCATCTCGCAGTTCGAGTCAGAGGTCATCGCGCACTTCGCCTCGTAGCGTCCCGGAACGGGATGTGCGTACTCCTCCGTAACGCGAAAGCGAGAAGGAGGAAGTTCATGCCAAAGCAAGCAGGTGACCTGAAGGGCGACGAGAAGCGAGAGTTCGAGGAACGCGATATCGCCGGTGAGCGGGGTGGCGACACCGGGCCATCCGCCTACATCGACGACGGGCCACAAGCCGAGAAGGGCGACGCCCGGCGCGACAAGCCGGCGCAAAGCCAGAAGGCCAAGAACAAGGATGATTCCAGGTAGCATCCGTTCCTCGACATGATCGAAAAACCGGCGGGAATCGTCCCGCCGGTTTTTCGCGTGTCCCGGGCATGGTCATCTGTCGCAAGCTGACCCGGTATATCACCATCCGCGCGAGTCGGGCCGCCAAATCCTCTCGGCGAACCGTCCGTTCCCGATGTCCCGGGCGTACGTCCCAAGCTCGTCGTCCAGGTCATCGATGGGTCCGCGCAGGACAGGCATCTGGGATCGATAGGCATGAATCGCGTCGAGCTTCGTGTGCCAGTCTTCTTCGCATAGCGGATGGAGCTCCGGTTCCAGCCCCGGCACCAGCTCGTAGCCCCAGGTCGGATCATCGTCACGAGCCGCGTTCGGGAGTTCTTCGTAGTAGATGAGCTGGGGCCGTCGTGCTGGCGACGACTCCCGAATGAACGTTTCGGCGGCCGCCCGTGCGGTCACGTGGTCGATGTGGCGCCCGATCCCCAGCGGCGCGTGGATCGACCCGATAATGGCGTGCCCGGCGAGGGCATGAAGCTCTGCAACGATCGCGGCGACGAGATCCTCGTCTGCGCTGCCGCCGGCGTGAGCGGCCTTCATTCCTGGCCGAACTGGTGTCTTGACCTTGCTGGAGCGGTACATGTGCTCCGGCAATGACAGGTGAATTGGTTGCGCGCCGAGCATCTTTATCGCCTCCTGATCCTCCTCGCGACGAACGCCGACGGGATTGACGTCCAGGCCGCAGATGGCATGAAACCACTCAGCATGGGGCGAAAGCCTGCCGGGCGGAGGGTTCCCGGCGAACACCGTCATGACGGTGACCAGCGGGGCATTTCGCACGAGATGCAGCACGCGGCCAGCGCACGCAATGGCGACGTCGTCCAAATGGGGCGAGATGAAGATGTGTGCATGGTCCCTGTCGAACGGTCGCGGGTCCATCTTTGCCTCCGGCGGTCGCGATTGATGCGGGTGCGATAATTTGTCATAAGTTGAGCCTTGGTGACCATAGTAGCGTGAATCGCGACTGATACGTAGATATGGTCAACCTTCGGATTTCATAAGAACGCCGCGTCGCGAACCACTGATGGCGGCGCAAGCATCGAGTCCTTCACGCGAAGAGGCACTGGCGAACATCCGCCAGTGCCTCCTCGCGCATCTGCAAATTAGCCGTCCGAGGTGCCTGGGCGAGGGCTACTCGCCAACCGTCATCGTCGCGTGTGTCCGGTTGTTCTCCGGGGTGGTGTCCGTGCCGTCGGCGCCGACATCGACGGTGAACGACATCTCACCTGGTGCGCCCGGCGTGATGGTCACCGACGTCGTCCAGCTGGCGCCCGGGTCGAGCTCCGGTGTCGTGCAGCGAACCCGATGCTCTTCTGGATACATGGAGCAGCCGTACGCGATGCCCGGCGGGTCCGTCGCGACGACCTCACCGAGCTCGACGTCGGGGGGGACGTCATGGTCCAGCGCGACGCCGGTGGCGGTTGTCGAGCCGCTGTTCACAACGGTTATCTGGTAGCTCATCGCCGCTCCCTCAGTCGCGGAATCGGGCATCGAGATGCTGGCTTCCAGGTCACTCTTCGGCATCTCGAGGACTTCGACGCCCGTCTCGTCGCCTTCATTCGCCGCCTCACCGGCTTCAGACGACGGGATGTACACCAGCGAGATCGCCCGGGTCATGAACCGGGTCGGCTCACCGGTGCCGTCGGCGGAGATGAGCCACGTGTCTGAGGAATCCCCGTAGAGCAGCCGGTCGTTGTCCAGCCACAGGATCTGGTCATCGATGCTGCGTGTTTCCGACAGCGGCGTCTCCGTCATCGTTTCCAGGTCAAGGACGTGGAAACGCCAGATCGAGCCGGTCAGGTCACCGCCGACCTTCTTCTTGAACGCGATTCGGGTGTTGTCGGGAGAGATCGAGGGGCACTCGACGTTCTCTCGCAGCACATCAAACTCCCGTGCCGCGATGTCTCCCCGGACGAGATATGTTTTCCCGCCAGTCGCCAGCGTCGCGTAGAAGATGTTGGTGTCGTTCGTGAACGTGACGCCCCAGAAGTTGAAGTCCTCGTTGAAGAACACCTCGCCGTCTCGATAGGTCGTGAACTCCTCGAGATTGGCGAGGCTTTTCGCGCTTTCGAGCTCGATGATGAGGGTTTCGGTGGAGAACCCGTCCTCGGCGTACGAGTGGCCGGTCACGAACGAGGTGGTCGCCCCGTACTTCCCGTCCGGTGAGACGCGGGTCCGGCTGGGGATGCCGCCGAGACGTACCCGGCCGGTCTCTTTCAGGTCGGCATCGAGGATATAGGCGGAGAATGTGCCGGCCGGTCCGCCGCCTTCGGCAAGGCAGAGCGCACGGCCTCCGTCAAAATGGATCCGCAGGCACCGTAACGGAACCATGCTCCGATCGGTGGCCGGTTCGTTCGCGGGCACCACGCCAACCTGGTTCCAGTGGTCGCCAGGCAGGACGTTGCGAAACATCAGTGCGCCTTCCGGTGTTGCGACGCGGGCGATCGCCCCCGGGGCGCCGGCGTTATTCATCGGACCGCCGTCCCCCGAGCCCTGACCGCCATCCCGGATCACGGCCCAGGTGATTGCCCCGGCGGCGAGGAGCAGACAGGCAACGCAGATGCCGATGAAGATCGTTCGCCGGGAGCCTGTGAGCGGCATGCCCGGCTGCCAGGGGGCCTGCGCCGGGACGGCTGCGGCGGCCTGGGCGGTCCTGTTGGAGATCGGTGCCGTCTTTGATTGCGACCGATTGGGTTGGGACCGGCGTTGTCGTTTACGCGCCATCAGTAGTTGCTCCGAATCCGGATGTCATGACGAGACGAGCGGCCGCGATGGTTGCCAACGCGAGGACGAAGATGAATACCCCGACGGCGACGGACATGCCCTGCCAGGACCACAGCAGGCCGAAGAGGATCGAGGCCACGAGCCGGCCGACGTTTGTGACGGTGGACAGGAGCGCGAGGCCGCTCGAACGGAGATCTTCCGGCAGGAGCATGCTGCCGATCGCCATCAGCACGCCGTCCGTTGCGGCGTAGTACACGCCGAGCAAGACGAGGTAGATGATGACCTGTGCCGCTCCGTACCAGGGGAGGAGCAGGAGGCCATAGACGGAGAGAAGCACCAGGTACCCGCCGACGAATACCCGGCCGCGGCCGACGCGGTCCGCCAGTTGGCCCATCGGGATCGCGAGCAGCATGAAGATCAGAGCGGTGGCGACGTAGAGCAGCGGGAAGAACCCGACATTGAAATCAAGGCGACGCTGCAATGTGAGGTAGAGGAATCCGTCGCTCATCGTAGCTACGCTCAGGATCCCTCCGACGATCAGGAGCGCGCCGAATTTGCTGCCGCGGGCCAGGTTGAGCGCTTCGCCCAGCGAAGGCGGCGCTGAAAGTTGAGCGTCTGCGGTCGGCACAGGGTTCGGGTTCTGGACGAAGAGTCCGATCACGGCAACGCCAATGAGCGCAAAGCAAAAGCTCACGATGAAGACCGTGTCATAGGCGTCGGACCAAAGGGTCAGGATCAGGAAAGCGATCATCGGACCCATCATCGCGCCGGCGGTGTCCATGGCCCGATGGACGCCGAAGGCCGTAGCCAGCTTCTCCCGCTCCGTACTCAGCGAGATCATGGCATCCCGTGGTGCGGTGCGAATGCCTTTGCCGAGCCGGTCGACCAGCACTACCGAGGCCAGGAGCGTCCAGACGTTGCCGACCAGGAGCAGGCCGATTCGCGAGATGGCCGAGAAGGCGTAGCCGGCGAACGCGATTTCCTTATGCTTGCGGGAACGGTCCGCCATGTATCCGGCGATGAGTCGGACGATGGCTGCACCGCCGAGGTAGAGACCGTCGATCACGCCGAAGGCGAACGGGGAGAGTCCGAGATTGAGCACGAGGTACATCGGAAGGATGGTGCTTACCATCTCGGCGGAGATGTCGGTGAAGAGGCTCGTGAATCCGAGCATCAGGACCGTGGCGCTGACCCTGGGCCTGGTGAGCCGGAAGCGTTTTCCTTTTTCTCCCCGACGCAATACCTGGCCTGAGTTCTCGATCTGATACACAGGTCGCTCCATTATCTGTCGGTCGACGACGATTCCACCCATTGCGGCACATGAAGGCACACATCGCCTAACGGCGAAGCAGGCAGCGTTGCCGCTCCCGTTGTGGTTGTGATTGGCTCTCAGGACCCTGTATGCACATTATTGTAATGTCGAATTGGATTATCGGCAATACCCAATAATCGGTGAGCTTCGCTGCTGGTAGATTGGCCGGAAAATCGGGCAGGTTCCCAGAGTGGTATCGGGCCGGATCGAGAGCGCGAAAGGCAGGTGGAGGTGCTCGTCCGTAGCACCTCCACCTGCCTGGCTCGGTTGGAAGCTCATTGAGCAGCGGTCTTGTTATCGATGAAGGAGTTGAGAAGCTGCGTCTGGGAGAGACGTCAGGGATGTCTTCCTAGCCGCGCTGACGGCGTTCCTCTGGAAGGGCACGCTCCGCTTCAGCCGCGGTGAGCTCGTCATCTGAGGGGTGGGTGAGGCGATAGAGCGCGACGGCGAGGACCGCTCCCGCCAGGGGTGCGATGATGAACACCCACAGTTGGCTGAGCGCCCAGTCACCGACGTAGACCGCCGGGCCGATGCTTCTCGCGGGGTTCACGGAGGTGTTGGTGACCGGTATCGACACCAGATGGATCAGCGTGAGCACCAGCCCAATCGGGATCCCGGCAAACCCGACAGGGGCAGCCCGGTGGGTCGCTCCAAGCACGGTCAGGACGAGGAACGCGGTGAGGACAACCTCCACGATCAAGGCTGCAAGGAGTCCGTAGCCGTTCGGAGAGTGATCGTCGTACCCGTTGGCGCCGAGGCCCATCGCTCCGGCGTCATAACCTCCGGGGAGATCACGCGCGACGAGCAGCAGTACGCCAGCCGCGACGATCGCGCCAATCACCTGCGCAACGACGTAACCGGCGGCAGACCGAGATCCGATCTTTCCGGTGAGCAGGAGCCCGAGGGTCACGGCAGGGTTGATATGACATCCGGAAATCGGGCCGATCGCGTAGACCATCGCCAGCAACGACAAGCCGAACGCGATCGAAACGCCAAGCGCTCCGACGGCTTCCCCGGCGATCACGGCGGTGCCGATGCCCCCGAAGACGAGAACGAATGTGCCGATCATCTCGGCGATGTACTTCCTCGATTCCGTTCCCATGGCTCACCTCGATTGTAGACGCGAAGAGAGGTCGCGCTCTCCCGTTTCCCCATTCTAGGGGATCACGCCTCTCAAGTTGCTGTTCTTGGAATGTGTCTGGGATTGCCCCTGAGACGCAAAAAAAGCCCCGGTCACAAGACCGGGGCTTTCGGGGTGGGCCCCCAGGGATTCGAACCCTGAACCTGCGGATTAAGAGTCCGTTGCTCTGCCGTTGAGCTAGAGGCCCGGGGAGATAATACGTGAACACCATACCGGTGTCAAATGATTTTTCGCCTTTATTTCCCCGGGCCTCTCGCTTTCGGTCTACAGCACGCCGCCGAAGACCTGCACGGCAATGCGATCGGGTTCGACCTGCGTGCCGCGCTCGGACATGATCGAGGCGATTCGCTGCTGAACCGCCTGCGTGATCAAGGTTCTGGTTTCATCGGCGGATGCGCCGAAGCGGACGTTGTCGACCGCGAGGACGACATCCTTGCCGTTGAATCCCTCCGCCAGGACCGAAGCGCGAACGCCGATCGTCAGGTAGCCGGCTTCCGTTTTCGAATGGCTCGCCCGGACGACGGTTGCGGCCACGTGGGCGAGGGCCGACGACGCGCCTGCCTGCGTTGCGGTCAACGCGGTGGGCACTGCTGCGGCCGCCGCTGCCGATCGCATGAATGTCCGGCGTGATACGCCAGGTTTGCTGGTCATGATGCTCCTCCTGGTGCGAGATGACGTGGAAGACCTCCCGTACGTCTGGTCTGACACGAGAAGGACTACGTCGTTGGCGTGGCCGGCGGCGTCTCAAGTTGCTCGTTCTGGGGGAAGGTCTCCGGAGCGACCGGAGGCAGCTCCGGGCGGTCGCCAACCGGCTCTGCCGGCGCGATGCCGAACTGGCCCTGGCCATCCAGCGTCGGTCCACTCGTGAAGCGGCCCTCGAGCGGCATGACGTCGTCGCCAATGCGCGTGTCGACGTAGAGATGCTGGAAGTCCTGCACTTGCTGATCGTGGGGGAAGCTGTTCGGGATCGGGAGGACGCCCTCATTGCCGCCGAGCTCTTCGATGACGGCCAGCCACTGCTGCTGGTGCATGTCGTCACGAGCGATCAGGAAGGCAAGCATGTCCTTCATCCCGGGGTCGTCGGTCATGTTGTAGAGGCGGGTCGCAAGGACCCGGCCCGTGGATTCGGCGACGACGTTGGAGTACATGTCGGCCGCGAGGTTGCCGTTTGCGTAGACGTGGGAGGAATCGAACGGGACACCGTCGGAATCGACCGGCATGGCGTTGAGCCCGGCCGAGAGATAGTGCTTGGCGCTCATGCCACCGAGGATCGCAGCCATGGCCGGGTCCTGGGCGACCGCCTCATCCTGCAGCGACGTCGGTGCGCCTTCGAGGTTCAGGGCCACGGCGGTCGAGAGCATCTCGATATGGGCAATCTCTTCGGTTGCGGTGGAGAGCAACATGTCCCGGTACTTCGGGTCGCGTTGCGCCCAGCCCTGGAAGAAGTACTGCAGGCAAACGCGAATCTCGCCCTCAACGCCGCCGATCGCTTGCTGGAGCATTCGCGCGAAGCGTGGGTCCGGGGCTTCGACGCGTACCGGATACTGGAGTTTGCCGTCGGTGAAGAACATACCTTTGCCTCCTGGTGACTCCTGAACGAATGGCCGGAAATCTGGGTAGGTGACATACGCAAACCTGCCCGGTGAAGACGTTCGCAAGAGGTGGTCCCAGGCGGAGCGTTGTCGCTCCATCAAGTCACCTCAGATCCGTTCGTGGGCGAATGGGGTACCATAGGGGCAAGAGTGAACGTACAGTCAATGCGCCCATATGATTTGCTCGGAGAGGCAGGTACACCCGGTGAAGCAGTATCTCGACCTGCTGAAGGACATTCTGGACAATGGCACCCGGAAGGACGATCGCACCGGCACAGGGACGCTGAGCGTCTTCGGCCGTCAGATGCGTTTCGATCTCGAGGAGGGGTTCCCGGCGGTCACGACCAAAAAGCTGTACATGAAGAGCGTCATCCATGAGCTGCTGTGGTTCCTCAAGGGCAGCACCAACATCAAGTACCTCGTAGACAATGGCGTTCCGATCTGGAATGAGTGGCCGTTCCGGTCGTGGCTCATCCAGACCGGGCAGCCCGTGCCGGAGGTCGATAGCGATGCGTGGAAGCAGCAGCTCTCGCAGTTCGTGACGATGGTGCGGGACGACGACAACTTTGCTGCCCGCTACGGCGAGCTTGGGCCCGTGTACGGGTCCCAGTGGCGTCGTTGGCGGACGCTGGACGGTCGGGAGATCGACCAGATCGCGCAGGCGATCGAGATGATCCGGACGACTCCGGATTCCCGGCGAATCATCGTCAGTGCATGGAACGTGGCGGATATCGAGGAGATGTCCGTCAGCGGACTTCCGCCCTGCCACACGATGTTCCAGTTCCAGGTTGCCGATGGCCGATTGAATTGTCAGCTGTATCAGCGGAGCGCCGATGTCTTCCTCGGCGTCCCCTTCAACATCGCTTCATACGCGCTGCTGACAATGATGGTCGCCCAGGTGACCGGGCTGCGGCCCGGCGAGTTCGTCCATACGCTGGGGGACGCGCATCTGTACCTCAACCATCTCGAGCAAGCGCATGAACAGTTGACACGCGAGCCGCGAGCCTTGCCGGAGATGCAGATCAACCCGTCGGTGTCGTCGATCGACGACTTCGTCTATGACGACTTCAAGCTCCTGAATTATGCCCCCTGGCCGGCATTGAGAGCACCGATTGCCGTGTAGGCATCGGGGTGGTGAAAACAGGACCGGCCACACCAGATACGGTGTGGCCGGTCCTGTTTTGTCTGATTGAGAGGGGCATGCGCTAGAGCTCGGGCAGCTGTTTGTACCACCCGGCTGACTGCTCGTAAACGTGCGCGATGCCGAGGATGGTCGCCTCGTCGAACGCCTTGCCCAGCAACTGCAGCCCGACCGGCATGCCGTCGCTGAACCCGCAGGGGATCGAGATCCCCGGGATCCCCGCCATGTTCGCGGGGATGGTGAAGACGTCCGCAAGGTACATCTGGTACGGATCGTCCAGGCGCGAGCCCTTCTCGAATGCCACCGTCGGCGAGGTCGGGGCAACGATCGCGTCACACGACTCGAATGCCCTATCGAAATCCTGCTTGATCAGCGTGCGGACCTTTTGCGCCTTCACGTAGTAGGCGTCGTAATACCCGCTCGAGAGCGCGTAGGTCCCCAGCATGATCCGGCGCTTGACCTCGGGTCCGAACCCGGCGCCTCGGGTCTTCACGTACATGTCCATCAGGTCCTCGCCCTCGATCCGGTTTCCGTAGCGGACTCCGTCATAGCGTGCAAGGTTGGCGCTGGCTTCGGCCGGGGCCGTGATGTAGTACGTCGCCAGCGCGTACTTCGTATGCGGCAGCGAGACCTCGACGATCTCCGCTCCCAGCTCCTGGAGCTTCGCAACCGCGTCCTTGACGGCGGCATCGACGCCGGGCTCCATCCCCTCGACGGAGTACTCCGGCGCGACACCGATCCGGACGCCCTTGAGGTCTTCCGGGAAGGCGGCGGTGTAATCCGGCACTGGCGTGGGGACTGACGTGGAGTCCATCGGGTCCTTGCCGGCGATCGCGCCGAGCATCAGCGCGGCATCCTCCACCGTCCGCGTGAAAGGGCCGATCTGGTCCAGACTGCTCGCGAAGGGAAGCAGGCCGTAGCGCGACACCCGGCCATAGGTCGGCTTGAGCCCGACGATACCGGAAAATCCCGCAGGTTGGCGGATCGAGCCACCGGTATCGGAGCCAAGCGTGATGGACGCTTCGCGCGCGGCGATGGCCGCAGCGGATCCTCCGGAGGATCCACCGGGAACGCGGTTCGTGTCCCACGGGTTGTTGGTCGGGCCGAACGCCGAGTTCTCCGTAGAGGAGCCCATCGCGAACTCGTCGGTGTTCGTCTTGCCGATGAAGACCGCACCCTGATCGCGAAGCCGGGAAACGACGGTCGCGTCGTACGGGGACACGTACCCGTCCAGCATCTTCGACGCCGCGGTCGTCGGCGCGTCGGTCGTGCAGAGGATGTCCTTGAGCCCGATCGGGATACCGGTCATTGCCTGGATATCGCCCTGCTCGATACGGCGGTCCGCTTCAGCCGCCTGCGTCATCGCGACGTCCTGCATCAGGTGCAGGTAGGCGTGGATCTTCGGCTCGACATCGCGGATGCGGTCGAAGTACGCCTGCGTCAGCTCGGCAGAGGAAATCTCCCGGTTGTCCAGCGCCTCCCGGGCTTCGGCGGCGGTGAGGAGTGTCAGGTCGTTTGGCAGGCTCATGCGGTCGGCCCTTCCTCGCCACCACCGAGGACCTCGGATACGGCGATGAACCCATCGTGGGCGGCGGGCGTCAAGCGCATGACGGTCTCTTGCGGCAGCGAATCCCGGACCTCGTCCTCTCGCAAGACGTTCTTCATCTCGAGGACCTGCGCGGTCGGCGGGATGGCCTCGGTGTCGAGCTCGTTCAGCTCCTCGATATGGCCGAGGATCGATGAGAGCTGATCCTGCATCATGTCGATCTCATCGTCGGTCATGCCCAGACGGGCGAGTGACGCGACGTGGACCACGTCTTCTCGTGAAAGGCTCATGCGTTCTCCATACGTGCGGGATGCGGCCCGGCGCGCCCGGGCAGGTTACTCCGCGGAATTCTAGCAAATCGGGCGGCTATTCCACCGGGGAATGACGTGCTTGCCACATCACGCGGCCGCCGACGATCGTATGCGTTGGCTGCAGGTCGGCTGACCATGCGGTGATGTCGGCACGGGCGTCCGTGACCAGCCGCCCGCGACTGGTGTCACCGATCAACCGCGCCGGGACAGCCGTCATCATGTGGAGCGCCTCGCCCGGTCTCGCGTCGGACCAACTCACCAGGTTCCGCAGTGCCTGGTCCATCGTCAGGATGCTCCCGGCGAGCGTGCCGTCCGCGAGTCGTGCCGAGTCCTCGGTCACGGTGACCTCCATCGTCCCTAGGGGGTAGGTGCCTGGTCCGAGCCCGCATGCCGACATCATGTCGGAGACGATGACGATGTTGTCGACGCCCTTGGTCTTCAGCGCGAGGCGGACGGTTGCCGGGTGCGAGTGGACGCCGTCCGGGATCAGCCCAGCCGTGACGCGATCGTCGACGAGCGTCGCGACCATCGCCCCCGGCGCGCGGTGATGGATCGACGTCATGGCATTGAAGAGATGCGTCGCCTTGCGAGCGCCGGCGTCGATCCCGGCGACGAATTCCTCATAGCTCGCGTTCGTGTGTCCCAGGCTAACCAGCACCCCGGCGTCGACGAGACGACGGATCCGCTCGGTTGCCCCGTCACGCTCTGGCGCGAGGGTGACCAGCGCGATGGATTCCTGTCCAAGCCAGGAGGTGAAGAGTTCCTCGTCGGCCGCCTCGATGTACTCCAGCCGATGCGCGCCCTTCTTCTCCGGCGCGAGGAACGGGCCTTCGAGGTGATACCCCAGCGGCATCGAGCCGGCGGCGGGATCGTGACCCGGCCAGGATTCGAACAGGGGCGGATAAGCCTCCGCCGCGGAGGTGACAATGGTGGGAAGCCAGGCTGTGGCGCCGGTCGATAGCATGCTGCGCGAGATATGGTCGATGTCTCGCGGATCTGCGGTCGCTTCGCGGCCCCAGCCGCCGTTGACCTGCAGGTCGATCAGTCCGGGAGAGATGATGTCCGCATCGATAACCGTCCCTGGCAGGTCACCATCTGGAGAGACGCCCCTGTGCATTTCGGCGATCTTCCCGTCCTCGAGGACGACGGTCCCCGGCTCGAGGTGGGTGCCGATCAGGAGCTTCCCGCGAAGAGCGATCGGTGTGCTCATGCCAATGCACCTTTCCACGCCTGGGCGAGCGAGCGGGCGGCCGTCAGGGCCGGGTCCGTCACGAGCTCCACGCTGCTGATGTCCCAGTCCCGCGACAAGTCATCGATAACATGCTCGCGAAATGACGCCACGTTGGTCAGTGTTCCGCCGACGAGGGCCAAGGCGAGTTTCGGACCAAGGCCGAGCCTCGTCGCGACCGCCCGCCCGAAGCGCGCCAGGTCCGTGGCGGATGTCGTGATGATCTCCCGGGCGACTTCATCGCCCTTGTCGGCTTCTTCCACCACGAGCCGGGAGAGGGCGGCGATATCACCCTTGGTTGTCGCCGGGTCGTACACGCGATTGATGATGGAGAAGGGGTCTGTGATCTCCCAGTACTCCATCAGGCGAGGGGTCAGAGATGTGGGTTTGCCGAAGCCGTCCGTCTCGGCGGCGAACGCCTTGAGCGCCTTTCGGGCCAGGTCGTAGCCGCTGCCTTCATCGCTGAAGATGTGTCCCCATCCTCCGGCGCGAGCCCGTTGTCCTTCGGCGTTGCAGCCGAACGCGATCGATCCGGTGCCGGACACCATGGCGACTCCGACGCGGTAGGGCAAGCCGCCAATCGCCAGCTCGGCGTCGTTGGTCATTTGCAGGTCGACCGCGAGGTCTTCGATATGAGGACGCAGGCGGCGCTGGTCTTCGGGCCGGTCTGAGCCGGAGAGGCCGCACCAGACAGCCTGGAACGGGAGCGTGGCGCCGGCGCTGGCAGCGGTGGACTCGATGAGATCGCGCAGCGTCGCGGCGGCCCGGTCATGGCCGATAACAGCGGCATTGGACGTGGTTGTGGAGCTCCGCGCGACCTCGTTGCCCTCGGCATCAACAACGACAATCGCGGTCTTGGTTCCTCCGCCATCCACGCCGGCGAAGAGCGGACTACTCACTGGTTCCTCCCTGGATCGCGTCGCGAACACGCCCGTTCGCCGACGCGAGCTGCTCGCGGGCGGCATCGGGCGTGATGTCGAGCAATGTGCTGACGATGGCGGTCTTGACGTCGCCGGCTCGCTTCAGGGCTGCCCGCGCCTCGTCCTCGCTGATGCCGGTCGCCTCGCGGACGATGTTGACCGCACGGACTTGCAGCTTCTGGTTCGTCGGCTGCACATCCACCATCAGGTTTCCGAAGGTCTTGCCGAGGCGGATCATCGCCCCGGTCGAGAGCATGTTCAGCACCAGCTTTTGCGCGGTGCCGGCTTTCAACCGGGTGGAACCGGTGACGACCTCGGGCCCGGTGACGACCGGGATCGGAATTTGCACGAGATCCGAGAGCCTTGCTCCATCGGAGTTACAGATACCGACGGTGAGTGCGCCGATCTTGTTGGCGTGCTCGATCGCGCCGAGGACGAACGGGGTGCGCCCGGAGGCGGCGATCCCGACGACAGTGTCCTTCTCCGACACGCCGGCATCCTTCAACGCCCGGGCGCCAGCCTCGGGCTGGTCCTCGACGTGCTCGACCGCGTGGCGGAGCGCGTAGTCGCCGCCGGCGATCAGGCCAACGACCAGCTCCGGTGGCGTGTTGAACGTCGGCGGACACTCCGATGCGTCGAGGACACCGAGCCGGCCGGAGGTGCCGGCTCCGATATAGATAAGGCGACCGCCCCGTTGGATGCGCTCGACGATGCCATCGACCGCGCGGGCGATCGCGGGAATCTGACCGGCGACAGCCGGCGCGACGCCCGCGTCCTCCGCGTTGATGATCCGGAGCATTTCTTCGGTGCCGACCGTATCGATCGATTCGGTTCGCGGATTCCGTTGCTCCGTCGCGATCTTCGAGAGATCGATCTTTGGCATATCGTCGGGGGGTGCCATGGGGTTCGCCGCGCCTCGCTTTCAGGGATTCGGGCGCCCGAATGCGCCCTCGCTACAGGGAGTGTGCCCCGAGAACGGATGCGGTGCAATTGAGCGTCAGGCGGGCTTGGCGAGAGCTGCCGCAACCTCCGGGAGTGATGCCGGCAGCCACTCGCCGTTGTCGCCTGCAGACGGCGCCAGAGGCCACCAGCGCATGCATCGCCGGTCCGGATGCATCATGCGGTAGCTCTCGAGCAGCTCCCCGTCCGATTCCGGGCCTGCATGGATCACGGTCGTATCTGGAGGGAGCCGGGAGACGAAGGCCAGGGTGTTGGCTCGGGTCGCATCCAGCAGCGGGAGGGCGATCCGGTACCCGGCGCGCGACAAGGCGCAGGAGAGGGCGAGGGCCGGAACCGTCGCGTCAGCCAGGCTCCCGATGAGAATGGCGACTGCCCGGGTCCCGGAATCCGGCGCGGATTGGTCCAGTAGGACCATGACCTTGCGGAGCAGGAACGAACGCGCCTGCTCACGAGCCAACGCGTCGACATCGGCGCGGGTGGCATCGGCCCACACGGGCATGATGACGTCCGCGAGGAGCCCATCCGGAGAGGTCGCGAGGGCGAGCGCGTCCCAGTCTTCCTGAGCCGCAGCGGGATCTCCTGCAAGAAGGTCGTCACGAAAACACTTCAGGAAGGAATCCGGGCGAGGAGGTGGTTCCGGCCCGTTCTCGCGTGGAGGCTCGCCCTCGAGCGCGCGGCGCAACAGCGCGAGCGCGTCACTGATGGTGAGTCCATTATTGGTCTGGTCGCGAAGCCACCGAAGGGCGACGATGTCGCGCTCGGAATACCGTCGCTGGCCGGTGTCCGTGCGGCCGGGTTTCGGAAAGCCATATCGGCGTTCCCAGGCATACAGCGTATCTGCCGGGATACCGGTCTCGTGCCGGACAACCTGCATGGTAAACTCAGGCTCAATTCGGCTCTGACGCAGATCCATCGCCAGCGCCGTCACATCGGCGAGATCCTCAGCAGATCGAGATGTATACCCCGACATGATCATTCTCCCAGGGAGCCAAATGAACCGGCCCATTCGCCGTCGTGTGCCAGGAGCCACCGTCATCACAGTGCTGTCGCTGTTGCTGCTGGTCGCATGTGGCTCGGACTCGTCCGACGTGCCGGAAAACCGCCAGTTCGCCAACGATCCGGTGGCTACTCGCTCCGCGACGGACGAGCCGACCGCGGAGCCGACCAAGGTGCCCACCACGGCCGGAACCGGGGCCCCGGACCAGGCGACGCCGGAGACGCTCCTGCGCACACGCGGCGCACCGTCGACACTGTACACGCTGTCGGGCGATCGCATGGTCGCGCTGGGTTTTTCGGGAGGTGCGGCCGTTGAACTCACGGTGGCCATACCAGATGACGTCTCGATTCTGGGGTATGACGCGTCCCCAACCGGCGATCGTGTCGGTGTCCTCATGACGTTGCCGGATGGCAATCCCGTCGTCCAGTTCTTCGACGCGAGTGGAACGCCCGTGAGTGAGGCGTATCCGATCCTGACGGAATCGCCAGGAGCTTCACCTGTTGCGTCGCCGGTCGCGAGCCCGGTCGGCATGCCGGCCACCAGCCCCGGCGCGACGTCAGTCTCATGGATCCCGCAGGGTAACGGCGTCCTGGTGGTGGCCGGCTACGCCATCATTGACGTCAGCGTCGACGATGGGCCGCATGCGGTCGACACCGATGCGGTCTCGGGTGAGATCCGACATGCGTCGGTCTCTCCCAAGGGAGACCAGATCTTGCTCCTGGTGAGGGCGGAGGACGGATCCGAGGGGGGCTGGCTGCTCGACCGGGCCAAGGGGAACGTTCATGAGGTGCGGGCGCTGCGGACGGATCCCGGTAAGGGCATCAGCTACCTCTCATGGCTGCCTGGCGGAAACGGCGTGATCTTCGTCCAGGGCGAGGTTAGCGGTGATGTCATCATCCGCGGGAAGCTCTTCCGCTATCTCTTCAGGAACGAGGTTCCCGATCTCGTTGCGACCTCAGGGCAGGGCGGCCCTCTTTCGACGATCACGAACGTCGCGATCTCGCCAGGAGGCCATTCCGTTGCCTATGACGTCTCGGTGTGGGATTCCGGGGAATGGTCGGCGCATAGCATGTGGGTGCGGTCACTGAGCAAGGATGTGCCGGGTATCCAGGTGCCCGTCAACGTTGGTCAGCCGGTGGCCCAGATCGCATGGTCGAACGAGGGGCTTTTCTGGGTGCAGGAGCGAGGTGGGGAGAGGTCCATGAGACTGATGACGCCCGGCGGCCAGGTCGAAGAAGTTCAGTCCGGAGCGACGCCCGTCGCGTCACCGGTCGCATCTCCCGTCACCAGCGCATCACCGGTGGCAACACCGGTTGATTAGGGCGAGTTGTCGCCGACAGGCAGCGGCGACCATGACACCGCGATACAGGAAGGGCCCGCACGATTCTGTGCGGGCCCTTTTCTTAGTCGATCTCTTCCTCGGCGTCGAAGATGTTCTTGATTGCCTCGATCTGACGACTCGTATCGATCTCCGCCGGAGGGTCGGTCGTCTCAGCGGGTGCCGGGTCGTCCTGCGGTGACGATTGTGCCGGGGCCGGCTGTTCTGCTGCGGGACGCGGAGAGGGTGGGTTCACAGTGGCCTGCGGCGGGGTGCCTGCATGGAGTGCCGGGGACGCTGCCTGCGGCATCGACGCCAGCTCGTTGCGGGTGATGCAGTTGACCGTGACCTTCGCACCGAACTGCCGTTGGATGACATCCTCGATGATCTGACGGACCTCGTCGGTGTTCACCCGGTTCTTGTGGAACTCATATGGTGAGACCAGCAATACCTGGTTCCCGTTGACCGAGACCGGGTCGATCTGCTGCAAGATGGCCTCGATCCGGCGACTAACCGCCTTCACGTCGGCACGAATGTTCGCCCACCCCTCGGCGAGCGCCTCAAGTTGGATCACGCCGTTTGACGGGAGTCCGGCGGACGCCGCCGCAGCGGCCGGTGGCTGCTGTACGGGAGCCGCCTGAGAATTTGCCGGTGCGGGTGACGTCTGGGCCTGGGCCGGACGCTGCGCGGGCGGCTGCGACTGAGGCTGGGACGCCTGTGGTCGTGGCGTCGGCGATGCCTGGCGCTCTCCGCCCCGAACGCGGGCAAGCAGGGAGCCGCCCCGCGTCGGCGGAGACTGCGGCATGTCTTGGGGCGGGGCATACGGCTCTTGCGGCGGCGCGTTGTACGCGGGGGGAGCAGGTTGCTGGACGGACGGCTGTGTTGGAGCCGCCTGTGGTGCGACCTGCTGGTCACGCAGGGCGCCGTCTACGACCGCGATCTCCAGCGGGAGCTGGGAGATCGTCGCGTGTTTCACCTTGAAGTCGATGTCGCCGAATCGTTGCGCCAGCCAGGCCAGCTCCCGCAGCTCGAAACGCTGCGCCAGGGCCTTGCCGGTGTCGTCCAGCTCGGTCTCTCCACCCGCGCGCTCCAGCAAGAGCATTCGGAGGTAGGCGAGGAGCTGGCGGGAAAGCTGGCGCATGTCGTCGCCCGCTTCGACCGCTTCCCCGACCGCACGCAGACCTGCGCCGGCGTCCTTGTCGGCCAATGCGCCGACGATCGATTCAACCCGGTCGTTGCGGCTGACGCCGAGCACGGTGCGGACGAGATCGAGCGTGACACGGGTACCTTCGTCGTCGACGTTCTCGCGATAGACGGCGACCTGGTCCAGGAGCCCGAGGGCATCCCGCATTGCGCCGGTCGCATGCCGGGCGATCGCGACCTTGGCGTCCTCGTCGATCTCGATGTTCTCCGCCTTCGCCACGCGAGTCAGGTTGGCGACGATAGCATCGAGGCTAATCCGGCGAAAATCGAACCGCTGGCAGCGTGAGACGATGGTCTGCAGCAACTCTTCGGGATCGGTTGTCGCGAGGATGAACTTGGTGTGGGCGGGAGGCTCCTCGAGCGTCTTGAGGAAGGCGTTGGCCGCGGCGCCGGTGATCTGGTGCGCCTCGTCGATGATGTAGAACTTCGTCTTCAGCTGCGACGGGGCGTATTTGACGCGCTCCCGAAGATCGCGAATATCGTCGATGCCACGGTTACTGGCGGCGTCGATCTCGATCACGTCGGTGTTCGATCCGTTGTTGATGGACACGCACGCTGCGCAGGCGTTGCAGGGGCGATTGGACGGATCCGGATGGAGACAATTGACCGCCTTGGCGAGAATGCGTGCCGTGGTCGTCTTGCCCGTGCCCCGCGGACCGCAGAACAGGTACGCATGGGCGATGCGGTCGAGCGCGATCGCATTCTTCAGCGTATTGACGATGTGGTCCTGCCCGAACAGCTCATCGGAATCGAAGCTCTGCGGACGGTATTTCCGGTACAGCGATTTCGGGGCGGCTGCGTCACGGGCGGCGGGGGTGAGCCCATCGGCGCCGGTCCCTGACATCCCAGGCGGCTGCGTTGCGGGGTCGTCCTCCACCTGCCTGGTTTCCAGGGCATTCAAATCAAAGAGCGAGCCGTCTGTCATGCGTGCTGACCTGTCTCCGTGGGGTTGCGTGGTCGAGAGGCGGCGACGCGCGCGGACGTGGCGTCCACTGTCGCCGTGTGGTGTGATAGGTCCCAAGTATACCCGCCGGGGCTCGCGCCCCTCCACCGGGGAGCCACCCATGGGCACGCTCTACATCGTCGCGACACCGATCGGGAACCTCAACGACTTCACGCCGAGGGCGATCGACACCCTGCGGTCGGTACGCCTGATCGCCGCCGAGGACACGCGTCACAGCGGGACACTGCGGTCGGCGTTCGATATTCGTACGCCGATGATCTCGTATCACCACCACAATCGGTCCCAGCGCGAGCAGCGGCTGCTCGACGAGTTGAGAGAGGGCGATGTGGCGTTGATCTCTGATGCGGGGACACCGGGAATCGCGGACCCCGGGCGGGAGATCGTCGAAGCGGCGCTAAGGGAGGGTCACCGGGTGGTGCCGATTCCCGGGGCATCGGCACTGGTTGCCGCCGTGAGCGCGTCCGGTCTGGTGGAGGGACCGTTCATCTTCCTCGGTTTCATTGAGAGGAAAGGCGACGAGCGCAGGGAGGCGCTGGCCAAGGCGGAGATGACCGGCTGGCCGATCGTGCTCTTCGAATCGCCCGTCCGGCTGGCGGAAACGCTCGAGGAATTGGCCCGTCATATGCCCGGGCGCGAGGTTGTCGTTGCCAGGGAGCTGACGAAGTTGCATGAGGAGATCGTGCGCGGTCCGATCGCGGACATCGTTTCCCGATTCGGTGAAGGGGAGACCCGGGGCGAGATCGTGATCGTGGTCGGTCCTGGAAAGCCAGGCGCCGAGGCGGAGACGGATACGTCAGCGCTTGCCCGCCGCCTGCTCGCCGACGGCCTGAAGCCGAGCAAGGCGGCGCGGGAGCTCGCGAGGATCGCCGGGATCTCCGGTGACGAGGCGTACGGGATCGTGCGCGCGGCGAACCAGGACGTTGACGGCTAGTCGGACTTGCGAGTCAGTCCCTACAGCGGCTGGAATCCCAGCTTGCGATGATGCATGCGAATGCTCTGTAGGATCCCGATCAGGACCATGAACGTCCAGAGGGACGACACGCCGGCGCTGACGAACGGGAGGGTGATGCCCGCGACCGGCATCAAACCAACATTCATGCCGATGTTCAGTGTGGCTTGGAAGAACAAGATGCCCGCCGTGGAGATTCCGATCATTTGGCCAAAATGATCCCGCGCGATCTCAGCGACCTTGATACATCGCCAGAGCAATATTACCTCTGCGATCATGAGGCCAACCATCCCCACGAACCCGAACATGCCGCTGGCATGCGCGAAGATGAAGTCGGACTCCGTCACGCCGACGAGGTTGAGCGTGCTCTGTGTTCCGCCGCGAATGCCTTCCCCGAAGAGGCCGCCGGCGCCGATTGCGATGCGGGCCTGGATGATCTGGTATCCCTCTTCTAGCGGTCGAAGATCCGGATTGTAGGAGACGAGGAAGCGCGTCTTCTGGTACGGCTCCAAAACGAACTCCCAGGCGAACCAGACGACCAGGGGAAGCGAGAAGACGACGCCGAGAATCCAGACCCGGCTGGTCCGCATCACCAGCAACGACGACGCCCACAGCGCGATGTAGACCATCGCCTGGCCGAGGTCGGGACCGATCAGGATCAGGACGGTGGGTAACGCGACGATCGCTCCGGCGATGAGGAAGTTGCTGAAGCGCTTCATCTCTTCGCCCTGGCTTGCCACGAACGATGAGATCGCCAGGATCGTCGTGATCTTGGTGAACTCGGACGGCTGGATGAGCGTGAAGCCGACGTCGAACCAGTTCTGGGCTCCCGCGATCGCGACGCCGAGCGGGCTTTGGACCGCGAGCAGGAAGAGGATGCCAAAGGCGTAGAGCGGCCAGGTCACTGCCTGGAGGTAGCGGTAATCGATCGAGGCGAACAGGAGCATCATGCCGATGCCGATCACGCCGTAGACGGCCTGCTTCGTCCCTTCATTGAAGGTCAACGGATGCGGCAGCCCGACGGCGCTCCAGATAGCGAGGACGCCGAAGCCCAACAGCACCAGGACGGTGATGAAGAGCATCGGGTCGAAATCCTTCCACCGGTCGGAGCTGACGCTGTAGGCAGGAATATCGAGCTTGTGGTTGCGAGAGCGCGAAGCGAGCATTGATGGTTCCCGATGAGTAGATTGACGCCGGGCAGGCCAAGGGGAGGGAACCCCTAGAGCACGGCGACGTCGTTAATAGTGATACGGAACGTCTGCTCCAGCAGGTTCGCCGCCCGCCGGCACATCTGCATGCGCGGCATGAAAAGCTCGAAGTACTTCATCACGGAGGCCATTTGCGTGTCGATCTCCAGTTCGAGCGTGATCGACTTCGCGTCCGGGTCGACGTTCAGGAACGACGATGTCGTGGCGTAGTTCATCTGGTCGTGATCGTCGAACGCCGCCGGGTCGTTGTTGCGGACTCGGGTCCGGTGAACATCCGACTTGTCGGCGAGGATCAGGGCCGCCGAGACCGGGTGAACCGGCTCGCCGAGCTTCCCGGCGTCATCACCATGCGACCCGATCGCGCTCATGACGACGATGACGTCGGCAGGATCCATGCCCATGCGGGTCAGGATCTGGTGCGCGAGGATCGCGCCGGTGGATGCGTGCCCATGGCGCGAGATGACGTTGCCGATGTCGTGGGTATAACCCGCGATCGCCGCCAGCTCCTGATGCCGATGGTCATAGCCGAGCCGCGACATGATGTTCCGGGCGATGTTCGCGACGAGCCCGACGTGACGGAAGCCATGCTCTGTGAACCCGAGCACGCCAAGATTCCGGTTCGCCGATGAGATCATCTCCCGGATCTCCGGATCTTCCTTGACGACCGAGAACGGCACTTTCACGTGCCCGCCTGGCTCGGCGGTCACGGCGTCTGGATCGATATCGGTGGTTCCGTATTTGGGGTCCGCCGATGAGACGTCGGCTTTCGAAGTGTCGGTCATGGTTCTTTTCCAGGACGTTGATGCGGGTGAGAGAGGGCGGGATGCCGCGGCACCTGCGGCGTTCGTTTCACGGTAGAGCGTACACTATACGTACCACAGTTCGGTGTGCCGGGAGGTCAGCATGTTCCCGATCAATGACGCCCTCGATGCCATCCTGATGGGGATGTTCCTGTTCGGTGTGCTCTTTACCGTGGGGTCGCTGCTGCTTGGCGCGGCCGATATCGACTTCGGACACGAGACCGACGTCGGGCATGGCGCGGATCATGGCGCAGACGGGCACTTTTCTGGGCTGTTCAACGTTAGTTCAATACTGGCCTTTATCACCTGGTTCGGTGGGATTGGCTATATCGCCCGAAACGGGCTCGGTCTCTGGTCATGGCTCGCGATCCTGATCGGGATCCTCGGCGGACTGGCCGGGGGAGCGGCGATCTCATGGTTCATGATCAATGTGCTTCGGAAGAACAGCCAGGAGCTGGATCCGAAGGACTGGGACCAGGTCGGCGTCATCGGTCGGGTCACCTCCTCGATTCGCCCGTCCGGGTTTGGGGAGATCGTATACGAGCAGAACGGGATCCGGCAGGTTGCGACGGCCAGGGCGGAAGGCGATCGGGCCATACCGCGCGACACGGAGGTTGTCGTGCTTCGGGTCGAGCGAGGCGCCGTGATCGTTGCCCCGTTCGATGAACTGCTGGCCGGAGACAAGGCGGCGGGTTAGTCCGGTCAGGTCGGTACATGGAGTAATCGTGGTCAACTGGGGAATCGTCGTTCTCATGATCGCGCTGTTCTGTTTCGTTGCCTTTTGATGGTGTCCGGCCGATGGTGGTCGGAACCGTAAGGAGTTCTCATGGATTTCGTGACCATCCTCATTATTGTCGGGGTACTGGTCGTCGTTCTCTTGTTGATCGCGGCGCTCATCGCCCGGCTCTACCGCAAGGTCGGCCCGAACGAGGCGCTCATCGTCTACGGCTTCGGCGGGACGAAGGTTGTCAAGGGAAGCGGCAAGGTCATCTGGCCGATGATCCAGCAGAGCCGAGAGCTCTCGCTGGAGTTGATGAGCTTTGACGTCGCGCCGACGCAGGACCTGTACACCAATCAGGGCGTCGCCGTGAACGTCGAGGCCGTGGCCCAGATCAAGGTGAAGTCGGACCCGGTCAGTATCCTGACGGCGTCCGAGCAGTTCCTCTCGATGAACTATGCGGAGATGCAGAGCCTGATCCGGCTGGTGATGGAAGGTCACCTGCGCGGTATCGTCGGCCAGCTCACGATCGAGGCGATCGTGAAGGAGCCGGAGATGGTCGCCGACCGGATGCGGGCGAACGTCGCCGAGGACATGGCCAAGATGGGCCTCGAGGTCGTGTCGTTCACGATCCGCGAGGTGACCGATTCGAACGAATACATCCTTAACATGGGCAAGCCGGACGTCGCGATCGTGCGGCGGCAGGCTGATATCGCCATGGCTGAGGCCGAGCGCGACACCGCGATCCGGCGCGCTCAGGCGATGCGGGAAGCGCGTATCGCGGAAGCCGCGGCCGAACAAGAGAAGGTCACGGCCGAGTCGCTGAGCCAAACCAAGCAGGCTGAGGCTGTCCGCGACCTCGAGATGAAGAAGGCGGAGTACGACCGCTCGGTCCAGGAGCAGCGGGCCATCGCCGAGAAGGCCTACGAGATCCAGGCCAACGTGCAGCAGCAGCGCATCGTTGCCGAGCAGGTCCGCGTCGAGCAGGTTCGTAAGGAAGGTGAAGTTGCGGTCCAGGAGGCCGAGATCGCCCGCCGCGAGAAGGAGCTCGTCGCGTCCGTGCTGAAGGCGGCGGAGGCTGAGAAGCAGCG